>JAAGKN010000984.1_pt1 | contig 69190 bp, 65 predicted proteins | sample 6206371 | NCBI WGS metagenome assembly JAAGKN01 (sample SAMN11533720, study PRJNA540317) | gut metagenome | isolation source: fecal pellets from male and female animal of same cohort | host: Peromyscus leucopus | place: USA:CA | collected 2017
TGGGAGATGAATTTACCATTACCGCCGTATTATGGGTTTGTTTTTTGGGGAAGTCATGGGAGTGGATCTTCTGGTTTAAAGACATTTTTGGAATATTGTGGAGTAAATCAAATTGAATGGAAATGGACAGATCAAAATGGGGATGGAAAAGAAAATTATTGCTTCTATTTTAATAGAATTTTAAGAGATTGTGATGATTTTCAATCTACCTATTTAGCAATTAGAGAATTCAACAAAAATGCTAGTAAGTTTTATGCTTTGGTTCCATATAGCAAAGCATTGCTCATAACAAGGGATCCCATAGCAAATCTTAAAACTTTTATACAATTAAATATTCCAAAAGAAGGCTGGGACGCAAGGAAGCTAAACCCCATCAAAATTACTTTGGATTCCAATTTGAATGAAGTCTGTGAAAACCTTGTTAGATATTGGAATATAACTTCAGAGAAAGGACTAGAAATAGGTCAATTTCCAGACTTTAGGGTTATGTCTTATTTTGTTAATACTGAATTTTATGTAGGAGGATTCCATGACACCCAACTTAAAAACATTTTAATCAATTTAAAAGATTCCTTGATTATAGATATGTCTGAAATTGTTGGAGAGAAGACTTTTGATACAATGATAAGATTGTCTAAAGAATTAGGGTTTAAAGCCCCAAGAGAAGATAAAAGGAGAGAGTTTGAAACAGAAAGAGCAATGGAGTATTTAAATTTTTTACCAATTATATTTGAAGTAAATGTTGGAAGAATCATTAAAATCTATATTAAAGATAAAGCTTTAAAAACTAGCAATATGCATATCACTCAAATTCTTTTTGGGCAAGATTGTTTCTATGATAGAATTATTGTTTGCGCAAGTGAAGAAGATTGGGATATTTTAAGGCAGAATTCTAAAACTTTACAAGAAGTTAAAGATTATCTTTTGAGGTTTATTTCAAGACTTCAACAGCAAAAAGAAATAGAAAATAAAAAGAAAATCACAGAATTTCAAGTTTTGGAATACCTGAAAGAACATAAAGACTTGAGGATTCAAGTTAAAAAAGCTTTCGATAAGCATTTGGAATTTATCAAATCCCATCGTCCTGACATTGTAGAATCTTGGAAATATTATCAAGCCTTTGAGAAGATATGTGAGGAGGATTAATAGGGATTTGTTTAGGTAAAATTAGCCCAAAAAATACCGAATAGAAGCAAAGTTTTGAATCTTTGTTTTTGTTAATTTTTGAATTTGTGTTTGATTGATAATTCCCCCAAGTGCAAAAATTTCAGCTGAAAAATCTTTAGGCTCTAAGGTATCTAGGAAATTAATCCCTAATGGAATGCCTTTGTTTGGAGTTTTAAAGATTGGGCTAATTGTAATCCCGTTTGCTCCTTGTTGGTCTGCTTCTTGAATTTCTTGGAGATTATGTGCGCTAAAGAATACAAAGGGCAATTTTGTCTTTGCGATTCGAATTTGTCGCATTTGTGAGCTATTGCAATGCACACCCTCAAAGCCAAAATGGATTGCCAATTCTAAATGAGAATTGAGCAAGCTAGTAACTTTGTATCTTTGGTTAAGTTTCAAAAAAACTTCTATTAATGCAGGATTGAAATTGGAATTTTTATCCCGATAAGCGGCAAAATGAATGGAATGTCGCTCTAGGATTTTTGCGTAGAAATTATAAAATTCTAAAGGAGTTGTTGGATAAAGTGTGGGCTCAGTGATGAGGTAAGCCTTAATGGGCTTCCTCACTTGCCAAAACAGCACCTGCTAAAAACACATAGGTTAAAATCATAAAAATAAAGGCTTGTAGAAATGCCATAAAGGTTAGAATTAAATACGCAGGAAGTGGTGCTACCCATGGAGCAAGCATAAGCATTACAAGCAAGAACATATCGTCTCCTTTGATATTTCCAAAAAGACGGAAAGAAAGCGAAACTAATCTTGAGCAGTGAGAGATGATTTCGATTGGGAACATCAAAGGGGCAAGTGCTTTAACAGGTCCTGCAAAATGTGCAAAGTATTTTACGACTCCAAAAGTGCGAATCCCCTCGAAGTTATAGAATACAAAAACAACCATCGCTAGAGTAAGCGTAAAGCTAAGACTAGAAGAAGGAGCTTCAAAACCAGGAATAATCCCAATAGCATTTGCTAAAAATACAAAGATTGCTATTGTTGCAGTCAATGGCAAATATTGGCGCGCTTTTTCTTCTCCAATGACATCTTTTGCCATAAAGATAACTCCACCTAAGAATGCTTCAAAAATATTTTGCATTGTGCCTGGCACAACTTGCAACCTTGAAGTAGCAAGTTTAGCCAAAATAATCGCAATAATTGCAACTAAAATTGTATGAAATGCGATAATAAAATCGTGATCGTGATTAAATAAACCCACAAAAGTAAATAGCCTTCCGTCCATTCAAAACTCCTTCTATACTCTAAAGTTAGTAATTATGCCAAAAATAAATTTAATAGAAAATTAACCTTTTTGTAATACGATAGTTTTGAGCAAAATATCATGCAAAGCTTTTTTGTCTTTTCTCCATAGAGGCATAAGCAATCCTAAGAAACTAACGCCAGAAAGTAAGAAAATAAAGAATCGTAAAAGAGCAAAAAAGAATGTTACATTTTTTCCATTTTCTCGCACAATCCACAAATTATAAGCTTTTTTACCCGGTGTTTGCCCTTTTTTTGCTATAAAAATTGCTACGATTATTCCATAAAGGGACACAGCTACACTAGGAGCCCAAATGGAACTCCATAAGGCTTCCTTGCTCCCCAAAATACCATAAGTCATCAGATACATAATTGGCAAATAAATCATAAAAGTATCAATTACTTGAGCTTTACCACGATTTAAAAATCCCGCAATCTGTAAAGAAACAGAAGGGGTTTGTTTTAATTCTTGCTCTAATAAAAGTGGCAATGTTTTAGGTATGTTAGGTGATTTATTTGGTATAGAATCGGATTTATAGCTTTTAGTTTGCGAGGAGGATTTTGGATTTTGTTTGATTTTTCTCCAACGCATTGATTGCTTCTAAGAAGTTTAATTTCCGCGACTTCCGGGTTTGATTGCTACATTGCCTTGTTGGCACAGAGGACAATTATCGGCTTCAAAAGTTTCAAAGATAAAATCTTCTAATGCAAAAAGTGGCAAGTTTGCATCAAGTTTGCATTCTTTGGTATTAAAGTGATTTGAACTTTGATGGCGATTGCAAATTCCACGATTTGCCAAAGCAGCATATCCAACGACCTTACCGCCAAGACTTTCTACGATTTTTGCGGATTCCATTGCAGAACCGCCTGTGGTGATAATATCCTCGCACACAAGAATTTTTTCATTTTCTTTGATTTCAAATCCCCGTCTTAGACACATTACGCCATTAACGCGTTCAGTAAAAATGAAGCGCACCCCAAGTGCGCGCGCTAACTCATAGCCTGCTAAGATTCCACCGAGTGCTGGAGAGCAAACACAATCAATTGATATTGCAGAATCTTTGATGATTTTTGCTAGAGCCATAGCTAATTCTTCCGCAATCTTAGGATTTTCTAGCACTTTTGCAGATTGCAGATAAAAGGGAGAATGCCTACCACTACTAAGTAAAAAATGTCCCTCTAGGAGCGCATTGGCATTTTTGTAGATTTGCATGATATTCATTGTTTTGCTTCCTCAATTTTTTATACAGAGTTTTCAAAATTAGATTTTAAGCAACTCTTCTTCTTTGTGTTTGACGAGCTCATCAATTCTTTTTACTGCATCATCAGTGAATTTTTGAATCTCATCTTGTCCTTTTTTGGATTCATCTTCACTAAGGGCTTTATCTTTTTCTAACTTCTTAACTTTGTCGTTAGAATCCTTGCGAATATTTCGAATCGCCACTTTTGTTTTTTCTCCAATGTTTTTAGCTTCTTTTGCAATTTCTTTGCGCTGCTCACTTGTCATCGGAGGAAAGAAAAGCTTGATGGTTTCGCCATCATTGTTTGGATTAACACCGATATTTGCCTCTTGAATTGCACGTTCAATATCTTTGAGTAAATTTTTTTCCCAAGGAGTGATGATAATTGTGCTTGCGTCTTGCGCAATCACTGAACCTACTTGATTAAGTGGAGTAGGCGTATCATAGTAATCAATGCGGATATGGTCTAAAATTGCAATAGAGACTTTCCCGCTACGCAAAGTGCCAAATTCCTTTTTCATCGCTTCAATACTTTTATTCATTGTTTCTTTGGTATGTTGGTAGATTGCTTGTAAATCCATAAGACCCCCTTTAATTTAATTAGTTTCTGTATTGCTGGGTGCAGCAGGAGCAACAGGTGCATTTGAAGAAGTAGAATCTTGTGGCAAAACTGGTGCTGGAATAGTGGGGATTGTTGCTCCATCAAGGATAGAACTTTTAGAATCTTGGACATAAAGATAACTCAATGTAATCGTATTGATGACAAACAATAATCCAAGTCCAAAAGTAAGCTTTGCCAAGAATCCCGCTGGTCCTTTTGCTCCAAATAAGCTTTCATTGCTTCCACTATATGCACCAAGACCAATGCTTGAACTCTTTTGCAATAAGACAATTGCAGTGATTGAAATTGCCAATAGAAACTGCAATATTAATAAAATTCCGCTCATAATTTTCCTTCAACGAATTGAAAATTTCAAAAATTCTGCGCATTTTAGCGCAGTTTATCTAATAGCTTGCTTTAAGCTAGCAAATCGTTTTGTTGGTGATAAGCTCACGCATAGACAAATAACTATTGAGCGCACCAAGATATGCCCTAGCAGTCGCTTGCATTGTATCCAAGTGCAATCCGTGTCCAATGACAGCAGGCTTTGAAGGGTCGAATTCTACTTTGACGACAACTTTGGCAAGAGCATCTTTTCCTTCGCTTACTGCTTCTACTTTATAATCTTTTAAGATTCCATGATGCCCGCTGATTCTATCAATGGTCTTTAGAATCGCATCGACACTTCCATTACCAATTGCTGCATCTATTCTTGTTTCTCCATCTTTTTGGATAGAGATTGCCGCATGAGGCACACCTTTGGAGCAACTGCTAATTTGCATTCCTAGAAGCTCAAAAATTTGAGGAATTTTAGTTGCTTCTTCTGTCATAATTGAACGAATGTCTTCATCATAAACTTCTTTTTTGCGGTCGCATAAGACTTTGAATCTTTCAAATGCTTTATCCAACGTTTCTTGTGAAATTTCACCAAATCCCATATTTGCAAGCTTATCTTTGAAAGCTGCGCGTCCGCTATGTTTGCCAAGCACTAAACCATTATCTTCTGGGATTCCAATATCGCTAGCGCGCATTATCTCATAAGTCTCTCGGTGTTTTAGCATGCCGTCTTGGTGTATCCCGCTCTCATGTGCAAAAGCATTTTTGCCAACGATTGCTTTGTTGGGCTGGGGACGAATTCCTGTAATATCAGAAACCAATTTGCTACAAGCATAAATTTCTTTGGTGTTAATGCGCGTATCTAATCCATTAAAAACATCTTTACGGGTTTTTAGAATCATTACAACTTCTTCCAATGCAGTATTTCCTGCACGCTCACCTAAGCCATTAATGGTGCATTCAAGTTGTCTTGCACCATTTTGGATTCCTGCGATTGAGTTTGCAACGGCAAGCCCCAAATCGTTATGGCAATGCACAGAAAGAATAACGGAATCTCCCACGGACGATTTGATTTCATGAATCATTGCGCCTAACTCCTGTGGTAATCTGTAACCTACTGTGTCGGGCAAGTTGAGTGTCTTTGCGCCTGCTTCAACAACTGCGTGTGCAATTTCTTTCAAGAACCCCAAATCGCTTCTGCTTGCATCTTCGCAACTAAATTCTACATCCTCGCATAAGCTTCTTGCTAAGCCAACTGCTTCTACCGCACGTTTGATGACTTCAGTCGGTTGCATTTTGAGTTTAAATTCCATATGAATGGGGCTTGTAGCAATAAATGTGTGAATGCGTTTGAGTTTGGCTTTTTCCAAAGCTCTTGCAGCACTTTCAATATCTTTTGGAACAGCTCTTGCAAGGGAGCAGATTGTGCTATTGCGGACTGCTTCAGCAATTCTGCTGATTGCCTCAAAATCTCCTGGGCTTGCCGCAGCAAATCCTGCCTCAATAACATCAACTCCCAAACGCTCTAATGCTAAAGCAAGCTTGATTTTTTCTTCTGTGTTCATAGAAGCACCTGGACTTTGCTCGCCATCTCTTAAAGTCGTATCAAAAATTTTAATCATTTCCATTAGTTAATCCTTATTGAATGTGAAATATTTATTATTAAAAACAAAACCAAGCTTTCCCAGTGGTAAGAGCATTGAGAAAGTCAAAAGTATTTTTGTGCAACTATAATATGTGTAGAATCGCATTCGCATAGCTATTCCTTATGGGATTCTTTGCCAAAATGTTTAGCGCAAAGATAATAAGTTGCACGTGCAGGACCAAAACAAACATAAAAACTAATCAATGTAACAATAGTATAAATAGGATAAAGGTAAAGAATTGCTAAAGTAATCATTAAGAGTGCAATAATCTTACCGAAGCGAATTTTTTCAAAACTCATTTTTTTAAAACTAGGATACCGCACATTGCTTACCATTAAAAATGCCACAATTAAACTTACAAACATCAAAGGGAGTAAAAAAATACTTTCAGAATATTGTGGATATTTCTTATCAAGTTCCATTTCAAAAAGCAACCAGCTCACAACGAAAACTGCTGCAGAAGGAATTGGTAGCCCAATGAAGACATTGGGTTCATTGTTATTGGTTGTTACATTAAAACGAGCCAAACGAATAGCCCCAAAAACGACATATAATCCTGCAACGACTACACCAAATTTGCCATAATGAAACCCACCATAAAAAAACAGAATCATTGCGGGAGCGACACCAAAGGCAACAACATCTGCTAAGGAGTCAAACTCTACACCAAATTTACTTGTTGTTCCTGTTAATCGTGCAATACGTCCATCTAGTCCATCAAAAATAAGGCTAACAAGCACAAGCCAACATGCCAATTCAAAACGTCCAACAAAGGCATAAGAAATTGCTAAGATTCCAATATAAATACTTGCGCCTGTAAAAAGATTCGGTAAAATATACAGCGGGTCAATTTTCATTTGTTTTCCTTGTATTTTGTTTGGCTATTGTTTCCTTGAAACAAAATCTTTTAATTTTTACGCTGATTTTGTTGTGCCAATTAATGTCTTGCCACCCAAGATTTTGTCATTAATATTTACTCTAATTTCGGAAGATAATGGGATTTTCAAGATGGCGTTACCATTGAGAAAAAATCCCAATCGCTCCCCTAGTTTGAAGTTGGAATTCCACAGATATAAAGAGTATTGGGCAAAGTATTTTGGGTAAAGCGTCAAATAAAGGGTAGTATTTGTATCTGAAATTTTATCAATTTCTCGATTAAAAGCAATCGTAATCTTCTCCCCTGTTACTTCATCTCCATTCTTTAAGCCCTTGATATGTTCGATTTCTAATGCTCCTCCATCTTTTCCAAGATTTGCCAAAGGCATTCTGAGCATACCACAAAAACAGATTGGTTTACTAATTTGTAAATAAATCCCATCAGATTTATTTTCTATATTTTTAATGATTCCGTCTATTGGTGCTAAAATGCAATCACTTGCATTATCTTCCATAATGCGTTCAGGGTTTCTATAGAAGTAAAGTAGGCTAATAAGCAAAATCAAACAAAGAATTTCAAATAATGTCCAACCAAGAAAATAGGCAAATAACAATAAAAGCATGGTAATACTAATGGGTTTCCAACCTTCTTTTGCAATCCATTCCGTAGTTGTTCTCATCAATTCTCCTTATGCCTCTTCTTTCTCTTCTGCCACGATTCTACTTTCTAAATTATGTGCTTTTTCATATTCTCTGATAATTTCTCGCACTTTTTGTCCATCAATGTTTTCTTTGTCAAATAATTCTTTTACAATATTTTCAATTGCTTCTTTGTAGGTTTCTAATGATTCTTTGACGATTTGGAAACGTTCATTTAGCATCGCTTTGATATGTGTATCCATTTTTTGTGCCATTTCTTCGCTATATTCCCTACTGCTTCCTAAACCACCATTTAAGAAGACATTACGTTGCTTTTCCAGCACCATAAGACCTGCTACATCTGTCATTCCGTAGTAACTTACCATTGCTTTAATGATGTCGGTAGCTCTTTCTAAATCGTTGCTTGCACCTGTTGAGATTTCTCCTAAAAAGACATCTTCCGCCGCTCTTCCACCGAGCAATACATCTACTTCAGCTAGAAGTTCATGTTTTTGCATTAGATATTTGTTTTCTTCAGGTGTGTTAAGGGTATAGCCAAGTGCTGCAAGTCCGCGTGGAATGATAGAGACTTTAGTTACTTTTTTTGCTCCTTTGGTAATTTCTGCGATAAGTGCATGTCCGCTCTCGTGATAAGCAACAATCTTTTTCTCTTTAGGAGAGATTCTACGTGATTTTTTTTCTAGTCCAGCAATACCGCGTTCCACTGCTTCTAAAAAGTCGCCTTGCTCGACTTCTTTTTTGTTTCCTCTTCCTGCTAATAATGCTGCTTCATTTACAATATTTGCCAAATCTGCTCCTGCAAGTCCTGCGGTTAGTTTCGCAACTTCAAAAAGATCTACATTTCTTGCCAATTTAATATTTTTAATATGTACCTTTAGAATCTCAACGCGTCCTTCAAAGTCGGGCTTATCTACTAGCACTTGTCTATCAAATCTACCTGGACGCAAAAGTGCAGGGTCTAGGACTTCGGGTCGGTTAGTGGCAGCTAAAACAATAACAGGTGAAGAATCAGAATTGAATCCGTCCATTTCAGCTAAAAGCTGATTGAGGGTTTGTTCTCTTTCATCATTTCCGCTTATCATTCCTCCTGCTGCACGACTTTTACCAATCGCATCAATCTCATCAATAAAAATAATGCTAGGTGCTTCTTTTTTGGCGTTTTCAAATAAATCTCGGACACGACTTGCCCCTACACCTACAAACATTTCTATAAAGCTACTTCCGCTTACAGAAAAAAACGGCACGCTTGCTTCTCCTGCTACGGCTTTAGCTAACAAAGTCTTGCCTGTGCCAGGAGGTCCTACAAGCAAGACGCCTTTAGGAATCTTTGCGCCTAACGCGGCATAGCGTTCCGGGTTTTTTAGAAAATCTACGATTTCCACCACTTCGTCTTTTGCTTCTGCATTGCCCGCCATATCCTCAAATTTGACATTTGGTTTTTCTGCATTAACAAGTTTTTTGGAGCTTCCAATGCCTAAAATTCCACTGCCCATATTTTTTTGCATTCTACTGGCTAAAAACATCCAAATTGCAAAGAAAATAAACACAGGCAATACCCAACCAAAGAGCATATCGCTTAGCCAATTACTTTCGCTGTATCCTGTGTATTCTACTCCCTTTTCATCTAGTAAAGGAATTAATGTATTGTCAGGATTGACTCTTTGCGCATTGTAAGCAATTTTGTTTCCACCATTTTCTGCTGTTGCTTTGATGTTGGTTTGACCAATCGCCACAAAATCCACTTCTTTATTTTCAATGAGTTTTTTAAGTTCATAATAATTAATTGTTTTGGTTGTAGTTGCTCCACTTAGTTTGCTGACTTCTCCACCCGTTGGTGACATCATACGGAAGATAACAATTGCAATGATGGCGAAAATTACAAACATTAAAAGAGGATTCTGATTGAAAAAATTATTAGGTTTTTTATCTTGAGGGTTTGGATTATTATTTGGTTTTTGCATGATTATCCTTTATTTTGTAAAACTAAAGTTGCCCATTCTTGGTTAATTTCTTGGGAAACTATTTTAAAGTTTTTGAATTTATCAAGAATTTTTGGCACATATTTGTCTAAAATTCCTGATAAAATCAAATAACCCTCTTGCTTTACAAAAGGTTCTAAAGGGAGTGCGATTAGAATGTCTGCCAAAATATTTGCAATAATAATATCAAATTTACCTTTTTCATTGGGGATTGTATGGAGTGAGCCCAAAAAAACCTTGTCTAAAGTAACATGGTTTTTTGTCATATTGTCTTTAGTTGCACAAATTGCCATTTCATCTGTATCACATGCCCAAACCACCGCACCATCTTTTTTGGCGCAAATGCCTAAAATTCCACTACCGCAACCAACATCTAAAACCAATTTTCCATTTAATGGATTAGAAAGGTTGCTTTGTTCTAAGGAGATGTTTTGTAGTATCTTGCTATTTTTTGCCTTTTTGGGCTTTATTTCTTCTGTTTGTTGCAATATTTGCTCTATAAGATTCAACGCCTTAAGACAACCAAAAGTCGTCTCGTGATGTCCGCTTCCAAAAGCAAGAGCAGGGTCAATAATCACATTAATTTTGTTATTTTTTCCTTCAAACCATGAGGGGTGGATATAGTATTTGCCGCATTCTATTGGCTGAATTGAATTGCGATAGGCAGTAATCCAATCTTGATTTTTTAAAACTTCTTCAGAAAACTCTAAAGTGATGGGTTTTGCCATAATGGTTTCCAGCTCTTTAGCGTATGCAATAAGCTGAGATTTGATTGGCTCTATGGCATTTTCAGTGCGTATGATGAATCCCTTATCTGTTTCTTCAATTGCCTCGCCCGTAATTTCTAATGCCTTGTCTTGCAAAAGCCATAAAAAATTATCCGCTTGAACGCTTAGATAATTGTAGTAGGATTTCATAATTAATCATTTACACCTAAAACAACTTCTAATTTTTCTTTTAAAACCTGTGGAGTAAAAGGCTTGACAATGTAGTTATTCACACCCGCTTTTAATGCGGTGATAACTTCTGCTTTACCACCTTCTGTGGTTACCATAATGATTGGAATATCTTTGAAACGCTCATCCGCCCTTACTTTTTTGACCAAGTCTAATCCATTCATTTCAGGCATGTTCCAATCAGTAATAAGCACCTTTACATCAGGGTTAGAGTTCATTTTGTCCCAACCCTCAACGCCATTCTCTCCCTCTAGAATATCCTCATAGCCAAGTCTTGCGAGCGTATTTTTAATAATTCTTCGCATAGTTGAACTATCATCTACAACGACCATTTTCAATGCCAACTCCTTAAAATAAAACTTTAGAAATTAAAAAATAACAATAACTGAATATAATAGCATAATTTAACGCAAAATAAACATAAAATTTTAAATAAATATAGAATTAAGCAATAAATTCTTGTCTATCTAAAAGATTCAAAAGCTTTTTGCAAATCAATTCTGCCCTCATAAAATGCCTTACCTACAATAACACCATCAATCCCTGCAGTTTGAAGTGCTTTAAAATCCTCTTCAGAAGATAATCCTCCACTCGCAATTGTGAAGATTCCACTTTGGGTTTGGATTTTTTTTGTAAATTCTATATTGAGTCCATTTAACATACCATCACGCGCAATATCTGTGCAAATGATTGCTTGAACCTTGCTCCCTTTGAATGTTTTTGCGAAATCCCACGCTAAAATACTTTCACTTGTTGCCCAACCCTCTGTTGCAACTTTGTTGTCTTTTGCATCGATTCCAATAACGATGGCATACTTTTCTGCCATTTGGAGCGCAAATTTTGGATTTTTTAGAGCAATAGATCCCAAAATGACGCGTGAAACGCCTAGCTTTAAATAAGTTTTGATGGTTTCTTCGTTACGGATTCCACCTCCCACTTCAATTTTTAGTTTGGAGTTTTTGCAGATTGTCTCAATTGTAGCATGATTTTTTGGGGTTCCCGCAAATGCACCATCTAAATCTACAATATGTAGAAATTCTGCTCCTAAGTTTTCAAAGTGTTTAGCAATCTCACTTGGCTCTGTGGCATAGATTTTTGCGCTCTCCATTAAGCCTTGTTTCAAGCGCACAGCGCAACCTTCTTTTAAATCAATTGCAGGAATAATTTGCATATAACCCTCTTATAGTTTAATGAAATTTTGTAGAATCCTAAGCCCTAAAATATGCGACTTTTCAGGGTGTGCTTGGATTCCAAAGACATTCTCTTTTTGCACTATGGAAGCAAACTCTGCTCCATATTGACTAATTCCAATTGCATTTTGCAAATTTTGGACATAATAACTATGCACAAAATAGAGATAAAAAGTTGATTCTAATCCCTCAAAAAGAGGAGATTCTCCTCTTTTGACAACTACATTCCAACCCATATGCGGAATCTTCTGATTGATATTTAAATCTTCCGCTTTAAATTGAATCACTTTTCCTTCTATTAATCCTAATCCCAAGTGTTCGCCAAATTCATAGCTTTTTTGGAATAACAACTGCATACCCAAACAGATTCCAAGCAATGGTTTGCCACTTTTGACAAACTCCAACACTGCTTCGTGCATTCCGCTTTGAGTTAGGTGTTTCATTGCATCGCCAAATGCACCAACTCCGGGCAAGATGAGGCGGTCATAAGTTTTGAGGCAATCAGGGTCTTGTGTGATGACTGACTTTGCACCAAGTTTATCCATCGCATTTTGGACACTTGCAAGATTACCAATTCCATAATTAACAATGCCAATCATACTATTCCCGTTTGAGGTTTGCAGTGAGTTTGACATACAATGCCAAGCCAATCAACAAACAAGTAACTGCACCAATCAAATAAACTGCATAGAGTAGCTTTTCTGGCGCAGTAATGGCAAATTTAAATACAAGCATTAAGGACTCAATCGCTAACGCAATCACAATAGAACCCAAGAATCGTGTCATTGTTTTATGCACAACTTTAGAATCTTGCGATTTTTGACGACCTAAAACTTCTTCTTCAAAAATAGCTCGCACAAGGTCAAAGATTGCTAGGCTTAATGTAATAAGAATAGTTGCCTCGAAAACATCTTTGATGTCCAAGACTTCCAAGCTTCCAAAACGATATAAGGCTTCCCATAGGCTGATACTGCCTTTAATGAGCAATAAAGAGCAAATCAAAAAGAGCGATAAAGACATTAAAAAATAAACCACTTTGCCAATTCCAAAAGAAAGCCCAAACAAAGGAACAGGACGCACAAGTTCCAAGCTTCTCTCCAAGCATATATCCATACAAACTACATAAATCAGCTCGTCTTTATCGTTATAGAGCGGATAAGATACAGTGATAACAAGATTTCCACTTGCGAGAGAGGGATAGGGGTCGGTTAGGATACATTTTTTTTCTTTAATTGCGCGATAAAAGTAAGCGCGTTCATTGTGGTTTTCACCTTTTTTGCATTCTATTTTGGAATTCCTAGAGATTCCATCTATCGCCAAAGTTCCGCTAGAATCTAAGACATAGATTAGCTCAAAGATTCCCACTTCATTTTCTATTTTTTTAATTCCATCAACAATTTTGTTTAATTCAATGTGCGGCAGATGGTTTTTGATATTGCGTTGCATCAAAAAGCACAAATACGCACGAATCTCATAACGCATTTCACTAAAACGCGCAATGTCTTTTGACAACATTATGATTTCCTTTAAAGATTTAAGATTCTATTTGTGCGCTAATTGTATCAAAAAATACAGAATAATAACCCTTATCTTGTGGCAATTTTTCTCTCCAAAGATTTAAAATATCCTGATAATCTTCTAAGGTTAAATTTCCCTTTAACAATTCGTAATTGAGATATAAACCATAAGTATTTAATACATCACTTTGGCAATATTCATCTATCTTTTCTTGTTTGCTCTCATAATACATTTGTAATACTTCTCCTCCATTTGTATCGTATTTACCGGGAAATCCAACTAAGTTTGCCAAAATATCTAGTTTGAGATTCCGCACACCGCCATAGTTTCCTAGACTATCCAATAAATCGATATGAAATCGTTCGCAATACCGCTGACGATAATTTTCCCATTTGTTTTTGTTGAATTGAGGATTATTTTCTTCAAAATATGCATGTGCTTGGAGTTTGTGTTTCATCGCGCGCAAAAAAAGCATTGGCAAATCAAAACCCCTTCCATTATAGCTTACAAGTTTTGGCTGCTTTTTGTTGAGATAATCTAAAAAAGCAGAAATTAGAGATTTTTCCTTTTCTTCTTTGGATTCCCCAATGCTTTTAAAACTCCCAACGCTTCTAAAGCGTCCAAAGTCATCACAAAATACGGCTGCAATGCTCACAACTTGATGATAACAAACGGGTAGGAAATCCGTTCCATTGAGTTCTTTGTGGATTGCCATTGCATTGATGCTAATTTCAAATTCGTTCATCGATTTTATATCAAGATTGTGTTTTTCAAATTCTTGTTGGAATCCTTTTCTAATCAAAGTTGTGTCTAAAATTGTTTCACAATCAAACACCATTATCATTATTCGCTCCTCTCTTAAAGATTTTTAATTTAGTATTTTAAAGTAATTTTGGTTAGAATCCAAATTTAACCAAATTCTTATCAAACAAGGAGCGACAATGTTGCTTGGAGTGAATATTGATCATATTGCGACTTTAAGAGAAGCGCGTAAAATCAACGACCCCGACCCCCTAGAAGCAGTTTTTATCGCCAAACGCGCAGGAGCAAGTCAAATCACCCTCCATTTGCGCGAAGACCGCAGACATATGCACGATTTGGATATTCAACGTGTGAAAGATAGCTCCTTTTTGCCTTTAAATGTAGAATGCTCCATCAATCCACAAATTGTTGATTATTTGTTGGAATTAGCCCCACATCGCATTACGCTTGTCCCGGAGAATCGCGAGGAAGTTACCACAGAGGGGGGATTGGATATTGTGGGTAATTTTGATAGAATTTTTGAGGTTGCGCAGGCTTTTAAGCAAAAAGGTGTGGAAGTTTCGTTGTTTATTGATACGCAAATTGACCAAATTTGCGCCGCTAAAGAAGTGGGTGCGCAGATGATTGAATTGCACACAGGAACTTATGCGAATTTGCATTTAATGCTTAATTCCAACTTGCCCTCTATGCACAATGTCATAGAATCGCTAAAGTTGCCTAGAAATGAGCTTAAGGAGAGATTAAAGGAATCCATAGAAAGCTTACAAAATGCAGCAAAAGAATCTAAATGGTTAGGGCTAGAAGTTGCCGCGGGACATGGATTAAATTATGTGAATCTTGCGCCTATTTTGGCGATTCCTGAAATTGTTGAACTTAATATTGGGCAAAGCATTATCGCACGTGCAATTTTTAGTGGGCTAGAGAATGCTATTAAAGAAATGGTGCAGCTTATCAACGCATAAAATGTATTTGGAATTCCGCAATATTTTCCCCAAAGAATCCGATATAATAAAAATAATTTATAATCACAAAGAGGAGAAAATGCTAAGAAAAGCAATGTTTAGCTTAATGTTTTGCAGTGTTTTTGGTGCGTTACTTTACGCACAAACAGAATCCAAAATACAAATTAGTGAGCCTTTAAGTGGAGTGGAAGCGAAAAAAGCGTTACAAAATTTCCCAAAAGAAAGCAAAAGTGCGCTTAAAGTAAAAAAAGATGCAAGAGGAGGACAATTTCCTTATAATGGCGATGTTGTCCCCCCATTTGATTTGGCGACAGATTCACTTGTGGCATTAAAAGATGCAAGTGGCAATACAATATTGTTTGTAACTTACACAACAAAAACGCCTATCGCGGAGGTTGGAATTTTAACCCCAAATCCTAGCAGACTTTATTCGCCCAATGATTTTGCTGTTTGGAAGTGGGATTCTAAAAAACAAGAGTTATACCCAGATTATGTTAATGCTGAGATTTATTACAATGGCGGACGCAATCCCACAGATAAACATCCCGAATGGGGTATGCCTTATTCTAATAGTTTTGGAATGTGGATAAAGCTAGGTGGATATTTCTCAAAACCGATTTCATTATTTAATAGGAATGAAAAACAAGGCGGAACTGGAGGTTATAGAACTGACTTTTTCAATTTCCAACTATTAGAATCAGGACAACTATCAGTTACTACAAAATTAACAGATTATTCCACAGAAAGTATTATTACCACTAAGCCAATTCCACTCAATAAATGGGTTTATGTCCAAGCAATTGAAGAAGTGCGCAATTATCAGTTAGGTTGGAAAGCAGAAGATGGCAGTGATGAAGAGTTGGTAAAAAAAGAATTTAGTGCAGACACTATAAATCTCGATGATTATGATAGAAATTTCGACACTTCGGATATGAAAAGGTATCTTGACAATCCAGAGACACACCTTTATTTCAACGCTAAAGAGATTTTTTACAATCCCATTATAGGAATGTTTGAATTGATGAATGATTACAATGCGAAAGAAAAGTTGATTTTCTCCACGGGCAAACAAATAACCTATGACATTAATACTTTGATTCAAGAATCCTATATTGTTTTAACAGGTGGCACTTCATCAATCCTAAATGTCAATGATATAGACATTTACTATGACCCACAGACTCTGGATATTCTCCTAATAGATTGGCGGGTAAATCGTAGGGGAGTAAGTCAATGAAAATCAGTAACAACGCGCAAACTTTTCACATTAACTTTAGCGCAAACAACGAAAGGCTAAACCTCAAAAACCTTAACTTTGACGCGAGCAATTATAAGCAAATGACAGATGGGGGTAGAGTAAGCATAGATACGCTGCGTCAAAATGCGTCAGAAAGGGTTTCTAATGTCCTTAGTCGCAAGTGGCTCACTTCTGATAAGCTGAATTACTTCCATAGAAATGCACATGAGTTTGTTATGGGTAGCCCAATTATCAATGGAAAAGCACTTAGGGAGGATTATACGACTTTAGTTACTGCTTCCGATTATTCTAGCCTTTACCCCTATCTCAACTCCAAAGGGCTGGACAAAACCCTAAACACTCCTGTGGGGCAAATGGAAGTTTTCTTAGATTTAGACAATGATAATGACCAATATGGCGTAGGGAAATTAGACTATGTGGGGCAACTGATTAATTTAGATATTAATCAAGATGGAATCCTAAATTCTGAAGATGAGTTTTTTGATAAACTTAAGCTTAGAGGTTATAACTCTAATGGCGAAGAAGTAGTCTTAAAACTTAGCGATGTTTATAATGCGTTAGATTTGACGCAATTTGTCCATACACAAAAAGACACCAAAGGAGGTGCAGTAAGTGGCACTTCGCTTTTCCGCCCTGAAGAAAGCTACAAAAGGCTTGATGATACACAAAAGAGTAGCTTCAAAGAAATGTTTAAAAACAATGCAGATGAAAATGGCTGGATAGACTTTACAAAAGCAAAAACTGATGAATATGGGCAAAAGCAATATATCTTTAAGGATTTAGCAAACTCACTAAGCTTAGCTTATAACAAAGTTGGTTTAAATGGAGATACAAGGCTAGAGCGCATAACATTTGGATTCTTTGATAAAGGCGATAAAAACTATCTAGCCGATGTGAAATCTAGGTTTAATATAATGTATGCGGATTACTATCGTGATAGCACCGATAATGGCACTAAGCTTGCTATACAAAGAGAATTTCAAGTCATCACCGGAATGAAGTTTAGCGAAGAGAAGTTTAAAGAGTTTTATGAGGGATTAAACAATCCAGCCACTGCAAATAAATATGCAAATGCCCTAAAAGATGTAGATTCTGTCGTGGGAATGAAGCTAAACGATAATGGAATGCTTACCCTCGCTTTTGATTCGGGAAGAACAATGTATATTAGTTTGGACGACCTTTGGAGCAGTGATGGCGAGTTTAACCTCACAAGCAAAGGTGAGCGCGCAAGTGCGATGAGTGAGGCTTCCTCTATGAATGAAGAAGAATTAAACCAGCTAGACTTTAGCCAAATAGGCGTAGATACTAATGGTGGCATTTTTTCTCTAGCAGAACTCGGAGTAGAGTTTATCCGCAAAGAAACTTTCTTTAACGGACGCACTGCATTTGTTCTTACCACAAGCGATAACAAAGAAATCATTGCTCCCACGCTTTACAAAATCCAAAGCGTAGAAGATATGGTAAAGTTTGCAGAACTAGAAGAAAAGGACAAACTAAGAGCTACAAAGTTTGAAAAAGAAGCGTAAGAGGGAGATTCAACTATGTTATGGCAAGAGAATCCCTTTTCTAATATTGTAGATTGCTTTGGCTTAGCCCCGCAATGACGCAGCAGCACACCTTTAGTTATTGCGAGAAGTTGGCACAACTTCATGGTGTGCAATTTGTGAAACAAATTTCGCCCGCACTATGCAAATCCGCAATGTAGAATCTCGCCAATTCTATTGTGGAATCCCAAACAATCCTATAAACCTAAATTTGTGGCATATCAATGGAGTTTGTGGATTCACTATTATTGGGTGGTGTGAATCGCGTCTGTGTATTTTGTGCTGTTTGTTCATAAACGATTTCAAGTGTTGGGTTAGAATCTGTCAAATCTACAAAACGCGTGCAATGCTTATGAAAGGTTAGTTTCACAACACCTGTTGGACCATTTCGTTGCTTCCCAATAATGATTTCTGCTTCTTCTTCATTGCGTGGAATATAAGTGCTTTTGTATTCCTTGTTTTCTTTTTTAGCAGCTTCTTCTTTCTCTTTTTCATCCTTTTGTTTATAAACAGCATCACGATAGACAAATAAAATAATATCCGCATCTTGCTCAATAGAACCAGATTCACGTAAATCTGAAAGCATTGGGCGGCGGTCGCTTCTGGATTCTAAGCTACGATTAAGTTGTGAAAGAGCAATAATTGGAATCTCTAACTCTCTGGCAATCATTTTTAGCCCACGGCTGATTTCACTTACTTCTTGGTGTCGGTCTTTATTGCTTGTGCTACTCATTAGTTGTAAATAATCAATCACAGCAAGCCCAATTTCTGGGTGTTTGGATTTGATTTTTCTAAGTTTTGTCCTTAGTTGATGAATCGTAAGCAAACTATTGTCATCAATAAATAAAGGAGATTTACCCATTATTTCTGCTGCACGTGTGAGGTTGCTTAATTCTTCATCTTGTAGATTTCCAACGCGTAAGTTTTGTAAAGCAATAGAGGTTTTAGCCGCAAGCATTCTTAGCATTAGTTGCTCAGCAGGCATTTCAAGGCTAAAAAATGCAACTCCTATCCCTATATCTAATGCCTTTTGTGTCATATTAAGCACAAGAGTTGTTTTGCCCATTGCAGGACGTGCTGCAACAATGATTAAATCTCCTTTGCCAAATCCTGTGGTCATTTTGTTTAGAGCGGCAAAGCCTGTATCTATACCAATGAGGAGATTATTTCCTCGCCTTTTCATTTCCTCAATGTGTTCTAGTGTGGCTTTAATAATCTTTTTGGCATCTTGAAACTCTCGCATTTCATAGACATTGGTAATCTTATAAAGTTCGCTTTGTAGGTAGTCTATAATCTCTTTTGAGCTTGTTTCGCTCTCTGCTACATTTTGGCTGATTTTGATTGCAAAAGAATGCAATTTGCGTTTGGTGGAAGCCTCTTTGATTTCTTGGATATAAGATTTTAAATCACTAATAGGGCTTGTTGCAGTGATATTTAAAATTTCTTCTTCGGCAATAGGGTGAGATTTAGTCGAGCGTTTAAGAATAAACTCTTCATCAATTGGTAAATCATTGTAGCGCAACTCTAGCATAGCAGCAAAGATATTTTGATGGGGTGTGTAAGCAAAATCCTCCGCAACTAGAGATTCTGAAATAAAATCTAATTGCTCTGGAGCGAAGAATATAGCACTCAATACTGCACGTTCAATCTGTAACTGCATTTCCATATAATGTCCCTTGAGTTTAATTGCTTTTGAGATTGAAAAATAAATGAGCTAGAGTAGTTAGTGCAAACACAGGCACAAAAAATCCAAGAATTGGAATCAAGCTTAGTCCATACAAAGGCAAAATTACACTGCGAATTTTATTTTTTTGTTCTACTTTAATCCGTTTTAACTCATTTTTTGCAAAGATTCCTTCACCCACATCAGCAATTAGTGTTTTGGAAAAAAGCCAAAAATTAGGCAATAAAACCACAAATGAACCTACAAATGGGACAAAATAAAAAGGCAACAAAAGAATCAAAAAGAAAAGATACAAAAGATAAACACCCGTTAAGGATAAAAGAGAAACAATCGTGTTAGTATTGCCATCTAATACAGCCACTGGGTAGTGTTTGTTGCGAACAAAATTGACAACAAAAGGGGCGAGAAAGGAACAGATAATGAGTGTAAGCAAAAGAGAAAGAACTAAAAATGCAAAAGCCAAAAAAATAAAAATCGTTGTTTTGATGATATAGTCTAAACTGCTTTGAATCCAAGTAAGCCAAGTAATAGAAAGATTCAAATCTAAATGTAAGGATTGATAAAGCATTGCATACCAATCTTGTCCAAAAAAATAAAGAATTGCACCCCAAAAAATCAGTGCAAAAAATAGAGGTAAAAAGGTAAGTCCCAACAAGTAAGGTGTGAAAATGTCTTGCTTAGCAAGTGTAAAATAGTGCTTAGTTTGGGCTAAATGTTCTTGCAGGTTTAATTGCATTGTAATCCTTAAATAAAGTCTTTCTAAAGGCTAAAAACTTCCAAAAATGCTACCAAGTAAGGACTTCTTTTTTGATTTTATTGAGTGTCTCAATTGCTTCTTTAAGGCGAGAAACTTCATTATCGATTTGTTGCAAATTCCACGCTCCAAGTTCATCGGGCATATCTTGTGAGCCACGTTTAATCATAATATAATCTACAAAAGAAATCTTAGCCAACCCTAAAAGAAGCTGAATCTCTGCCTGTGCCTCTTCAATCTCGCGCAAAATTCCATCAATGCGTTCAAACATTCCAATCCTTGTTGTTTAAGTTTAAGCCGAAATTTTAGCATTTTTGCTGATTTTTTACAAAGGGATAAAATCTTCTAATATTTCCTCTTGCGTCAAAGAGGAAATCTCGAGAGTAAAATCCCCATTAATTGGCTGTTCTACAATGAGAATCGGAGAGGTGAGGAACCCATTGGAATAAAGCTTATATCGCAAAGATAGTTGCGCTCTTTCGCTCAACCCTTCACGCAATAAAGTTGCAAAATCAGTTTTTTTAAGCCTTTCTTTGAAAGAATCAAAAAGAAGCAACAAAATTCCTTCTTTGTTGCAATATCCGATTCCATCGTGCCAAAATTCTATTTTTGCTTTTGTGGGTTTAGTAAGTTGAGAATGATTGCAAATAAAGCTAGGAATCGTTTGTCCTTGATAAATTAGTTTGCCTCCTAATAGCACATAGCGAGAAATTTTACGCTTGATAGTTTTATAGGGTTGATGCTGTTGCTCTAATCTAGCTCTTGTTCGAAAATTATGGAATCGTAAAGCTGGGAGATTTCTCGAAGTTTTTGGCATATTAAGAGGTGATAAAAGTTCTAATGCACTCTTATGTGATTTGTTGCGCTGTGCTTTGAGTGCAAAGAAACAGCCACAATAGTTTTGTCGATAGAGATTCGCTTCTTTTGCTAACTCATTTTGAATCTTCGTGCCTCCCTTACTCCGCACATCAAGAGGCAAAAAATCAAGATTCCAATTTTTGCCAATTATTTCTCCTTGTGCAAATAGCTCCTCTTGAGATTTCATTGGGCTTGCAAGTAAGGTTGTAGTAAATTCTACACAATGTGTTTTTTGTGCGATTTGTGCGGTTTTAGTTAGGCGAAAATCGAAGCAAAAACTGCATCGCTCACCCTTTTCTGGAGCATCTTCTAATCCTTTAACGTTTTTCAGCCATTCTTTATCTTCATATTCCCCTATAATAAGTGGAATCCCAAGTATTTCACAACTTCTTTGGACATCATTTAAGCGCAGTTGGTATTCCTCATAGGGGTGAATGTTGGGATTATAAAAAAAGCCACAAAAATGTTTATTGGGATAGAGTTGTTGGAGTTGAGTTAGGAAGTGATGACTATCTACGCTGCAACAAATATGCACTAGAGTGGTGTTTTGATGGTTGAAATCATAAGGAAGTGAAGCCATTTTCTCTCTTTTTTGAAACTTTTTAGATAGATGAAATTTTAACATATAAACTTAGTGTGAGTTAGCGTAAGTCGTAAGAAAATATGCTAAAATTCTCGCGACCCTTTCATCTAGTGGCCAAGGATAATGCTCTTTCACGGCATATACGGAAGTTCAAATCTTCCAAGGGTCGCCAATGTTTTAATTTGGTTTTATCTTACAAGATGACAACTTACTTCGTCTTAAATTTAAAGATAGCTTTCTCTTAATTTTTCTCCAAAGAATCCGAATATAATAAAATAACTTAAAGCAATATCCTAGCAGTGGATTTTAGGGTGAAAAAATAAAGGAGAAATTATGATAGGCAAAGTCGCAACACCAATCCCTACAAAGTTAGAAGTAGAAAATGCTACTACAATTAAACTAGACCAAAAAACCTTGCAAGAATACAAGGCAAACCCACAACGCGAGAAGGCAATTGCAGAAGCAGAGGCAAACTCCTGTGGGGCAAATGGAGGTTTTCTTAGACTTAGATGATGATGATGACTCCTATGGTGTAGGGAGTTTAGATTATGTTGGGCAGTTGGTTAATTTAGATATTAACAAAGATGGAATCCTAAATTCTGATGATGATTTCTTTGATAAAATCAAGCTTAGAGGCTATAACTCTAGTGGCGAAGAAGTGGTTTAAAGCTTACTGATTTGTATGGCTCACTAGATTTAACGCAGTTTGTCGATACAAAACAAAATGGCACTTCGCTTTTCCGCCCTGAATTAAGCTACAAGCAAATTAACGAAGAGCAAGGAGGAAAACGCAAGTCTTATGAGTGAGGCTACAAGCCTAGAGGAGGAAGACCTCAATGCACTTGATTTTGCGCAAGTAGGAGTGCAAACAGACGATGAAGTCTTATCTTTGGCAGATTTGGGCATAGAATTTATCCAAAAAGAAATGTTTAAAAATGGCAGAATTGGTTTCGTCTTAACCAAAGGGGACGATACTACGCTTATTGCTTCAGATTTATACAAAATCCAAAGCGTAGAAGATATGGTAAAGTTTGCAGAACTAGAAGAAAAGGACAAACTAAGAGCTACAAAGTTTGAAAAAGAAGCGTAAGAGGGAGCTATCAAAGATATAAATCGCCCAAAACAAATCCCCAAACAAAAGTAGCAAGCACAATTGCAAAAAATACTCCAGCCGAGGCGCAATCTTTTGCAACTTTTGCTCTTTGGTCAAACTTTTGTGTAACTAAATCTACACAGGATTCAATAGCAGAATTAAAACATTCTGCTATTAGGATAAACAACAAAACAGCGACTAAAAGAATCCGAATTACAAGAGAAACTTCTAACAAAGAAGCAATAACACACAAAGGGCAAATAACAAGGACTTCTAGCTTGAAACTCACTTCATTTTTGAGCATAGTAAGCACACCACTTAAAGCATATTTTGTATTGTTAAAGAAATGATATTTTGGCTTCATTTGCATTCCTTTGGATTCTTAATCAAGTATTATCTTATCATTTTTTGCATCAATTATTCTTACTTTCATTGAAATTTTGGTTACAATTCCAACCTATGAATCAAAAAATAAAAGACTTTATCAAAAAACAACATCTGTTAAGTTTGAGTGTTGTTGAAACAAATTCTAATGAATTTGGGGTTTATAGTGCAAGTTGTTATTACGCATTTGATGAACAAAATTTAAACTTGCTTTTTAAGAGTGCGCAAGAAACTAAACACATTAGACTTTGCGCAATTAATCCAAAAGTTGGTGTTATTATTGCAAAAGATTCTAAGAATCTTGGTAAAATTCAGGGTCTCCAAATCAAGGCGCACTTCAAGCAAGCCACTCAAAGACAACAGGATATTTACTATGCTTCCTATCCTTTTGCAAGATTTGGAGAAGGAGAGATTTTTGCCTTAGAGATTTTATGGGCAAAATACACAGATAACAAACTATTACTTAGCAAAAAATTGATTTATGAAAGAGAAAAATGAAAAAAGTTTTATTATTGATGAGTGGAGGAGTGGATTCTAGTTATTGTGCATATTTGTTGCAAAAGCAAGGATTTATCGTGCATGGAGTGTATTTGAAGCTGCACGATAAAGAAGAAAAGCATCAATACTATGAAAAGAAGATTGAACAATGCGCTAAACATCTAGGAATCACTTATCAGATTGTTGATGAGCGTGAGCTCTTTAAGCAAAGTGTTTATGATTATTTTGTGGAATCCTATGCCAAAGGGAAAACGCCCAATCCTTGTGCTTTATGTAACCCATTGGTAAAATTTGGAATTGCATTTAAATTGGCAGATAAATTAACCTATGATTATATTGCTACAGGACATTATGCTCAAGTTAAAGAGGGTAGAATCGCGCAAGGCATAGATGAGACAAAAGACCAAAGTTATTTTTTATTTGGATTAAAGCGAGAGTGGATTCCCCGCATTCTTTTCCCATTAGGTGATAAGAAAAAATCCGAGATAAAGCCTATTGCACTAAAGGAACTTTCATGGCTTGGGACTTTGGAGAGCTATAAGGATTCGCAAGAGATTTGTTTTGTAGAAAAAAATTATATAGAGGTGCTAAAAAAACATTACAATACAGAATTTCCCGGAATCGTATTAGATACTCAAGGCAGAGAAATTGGCACACATAAAGGTTATATGCAATACACAATTGGCAAACGCAAAGGTTTTACGATTAATGGGGCATTAAGTCCTCATTATGTGCTAAGAATTAATGCGCAGGACAATACAATTGTTGTAGGTGAAAAGGACGAATTGGCGACACATCAGGTATGTGCAACTAATTTTTCTGTATCCAAAGAAGATTTGAAGCAACCATTGGAGTGTGAAGTCAAAATTCGCTATAAAAGCCATAAGGCAAAGGCTAGCGTGAGACTAGAAGAAAGACTGGACACACAAGGTAGAATCCAAGAGGTTTTAGTTGCAGACCTGCAAGAACCAGCTTTTGGTGTGGCAAGCGGACAGGCTTTGGTGTTGTATGAAGGAGACAAGGTGCTTGGGGGTGGATTTATTCTCTAAAGATTCATAAGAACAAAAATCAAGTAAATTTTTGTAGTTGTTGCGAGGGGGTAACAGGAGATGAGTTTATTGCCTTGCAATGCTAGATTGTTTCAAAGTGGATTCTTTGGGGGGACTTCACTTCATTTTATTTATGCTTATATTCTCTGCAAGTATTGCAAGGGCGCAGTTTCTTGCAGTTTTTGCAATTTATTTTACGAATCCAAGCGAAACAAATTAGCGTAAGCGCGCTAAATATTAGTTACGCTTAAGCTGATTTACGGTTTGGAGCATAGAATCTGCGGTTTGAATAGATTTAGAGTTTGCTTCATAAGCTCTTTGTCCTACAATCAAGTCCGTCATTTCTTCTACAAGCTTCACATTGCTAGTCTCTACGAAACCTTGTCTTAATTGTCCAAAGCCATTAAGTCCCGGAGTGCCAACGATTGGGTCTCCCGAAGCATTAGTGTTGAGGTAGAGATTATCTCCAAGAGCATGTAAGCCTGCTGGGTTGATAAAATTAACGGTTTCAATTTGCCCTAGTTGATTTACTTCTGTGGCATTTCCTTGAACAACAGTTACAGTGCCATCTGTTCCTATATTGAGCTCTGTTGCATCATCTGGAATTGTAATGTTTGGCACAAGCAAATAGCCCTGCGAATTGACGACATTTCCCTCATCATCTCGCTTAAATGAACCATCGCGCGTATAAGCGATTGTGCCATCAGGAAGTTCAATTTGAAAAAATCCATTTCCTGTGATTGCAACATCAAGATTTTGTTCTGTTTCTTTGAAGTTTCCTTGAGAAAATAACTTTTGCACCGAAGTAGGACGCACACCTAAGCCTACTTCAATTCCTGTTGGGCTGAGCGTAGTTTCTGAGGTGCTAGAACCTGCGTATTGAATCACTTGGTGGAATAAATCTGCAAATTCCGCTCTTTCTTTGCGATAGCCAAATGTATTGACATTTGAAATATTGTTTGAAGTAACATCAATAAATAATTGTTGTCCTAACATTCCTGTTGTTGCTGTGTATAATGCTCGCATCATTATCGAATCCTTTTTATGCTTTTGCTGCTAATTTTGTGATTGCTTCAGTGTTGAGGTCGTCCATATGTGCTTTAAGCACTTTGGAGTAGGCTTCAACTAAACGATTTGTTTCAATTAATCCGGTCATTTCATAGACTACATTGATATTGCTTTTTTCTAAAAATCCTTGATGAACCGCTCCGCTTTGCTCCAATGCTTCGCGTTCATTGTTTCTTTCCTCTGGATAAGCATAGAGATTATCCCCAACTTTTTTAAGGTATTTTGGATTTTCAAAAGAAACAATACCAATATTAGAGATTAACGCCATTTCGCTAATTCCTTCATTATTTAAATCACGAATATAAATATTCCCATTGGTATCTACTTCGACTTGGAATCCATCAACAAATTCAATATATTGTGGAGCGTCCAAATACTCTCTTGGAAGCACAGGATAACCTTCTTTATTGACAAGTCTTCCTTGTTCATTTAGCACGAAAGAGCCATCACGAGTGTAGCGAATCCCCTCGGGAGTTTCAATCATAAAATACGCATTTTCCCTTCCAAGAGCAAAATCAAAAGTATTGTCTGTTTGCATCATTCCGCCTAGTGAGCGGTCTGTAAATTCTTCTACGATTTGTGGCACACGATTCAAAGAGCGATTGTAGAATTTTGCTGCGTCTTTTGTTTGGTCGTCAATGGGCAAAAATTCTTTTGCTTGCTCATAAAGACGCAAAAAGTCTCCAATCACAACATCATCGCGTTTGAAGCCTGTTGTATTTGCGTTTGCGATATTGTTTGCAATGACATCTAAGCGGTCAATTTGTGTAACCATACCGCCCACAGAACTATAATATCCACCTTGCATTTTATGCCTTTGTATAAACTTTTGTGAGAGTTAAAGCAAAAGCTGTTCCAAGATTGGAGTAATTGAATTTTGAAGTGAATTTTATTTATTTTTGCTCATTTGTGCCTTGTTTTCTGTTTTGTAAAGCCAAATAAATACTTCTACAACTGCTTTGTAGAGAGCAGGTGGAATCTCCTCATCTAATTCTAAGTTAATCAATGAATCCACAAGTGCCTTACTTTGAAACAATGGAATCTCATATTCTTTTGCCTTTTCAATGATTTTTTGTGCAAGGAATCCCTCGCCTTTAGCAATGACTTTTGGCGCGCGTTGCTTGTTTTGTTCATAGGCAAGAGCAACAGCTTTTTGGTTGAGCAATGGAGGCATTTTAATAACTCCCTAAGATTCTATCGACAAATTCCCAGCTCAAAGGCGAGTTTTGATGGGGGGTAATTTGTTTTGAAGAATGGTGCAAAAAATGCCATACCATACGCGCAAGACAATCTGTTTCTATATTGACGCGCATTCCGACCCGATAGGTTGGGAAAAGCGTGGAATGCAGGGTGTGCGGAATAATTGTGAGGCGCAAAGTATCCTCCAGGATTTCGTTAATCGTGAGACTGATTCCAGAAATTGCAATGCTTCCCTTTGGCACGCATAATGCTAGAATGTTGGGAGTAGTATGGATAAAAAAATCTGTGCCGATTTTGTGAGATTCTATGCGTGTAATTTCTCCGATTCCATCAATATGTCCCTGCACAATATGTCCATCAAGCCTATCACTTAAGCGCATTGCAGGCTCAAGATGCACAAGGTCTTGATAAGTTTCTAGTGCAATGTGTCGTTGTGTTTCTTCACTTATCTCCAACACGAAACCATCATTAAGGGTTTTGATTGTTGTAAGACATGCTCCATTGACAGCGATAGAATCCCCAATTTGAGGTTTATGTTGCGCGCTTAAAGTAAGTCTTGCTCCTTGTAGAGATTTGACTTTGCCAAACTCACGCACAAGTCCTGTGAACATTTCCAACCTTTAAGTAAAATTGCATTAAAATTTGTAAATTGTAGCATAAAAAGGAGAAATATGCAGCTTTGTGATACGCATTGTCATTTGGACGATACGCGTTTTATGGAGGATTTTCCTGCGATGATTGAACGCGCTAAAGAAGCTGGAATCACGCGTTTTATTATCCCGGCAGCGGACCCAAGAGATTTGAAAAGAGCGCAAGAATTAGCCCATACTTATCCAAGTGTTTATTTCGCAAGTGGCACTCATCCGGATTTGGCACATTTATATGATGAGAGTTATATTAGGAGTTTTTTAGACGATTCTAAATGTGTGGCTGTGGGAGAGTGTGGGTTGGATTATTATAAAATGGAAAATAATCTTGCAGATTTTGGTGTGGAATCTGAATTGGAAGTCAAGCAAAAACAAAAAAAAGTGTTTATTGCGCAAATTGAGCTTGCCATAGAATCAAAAAAACCTTTAATTGTGCATATTAGAGATGCTTCGTTGGATAGTTTGGAGATTTTGCAGACCTATGCTCCTAAGCTCAAAGGTGGAATCCTGCATTGCTTTAATGCAGATTTCCAGCTACTTAGTCTAGCAAAATATAATTTTTATTATGGAATTGGCGGGGTTTTAACCTTTAAAAATGCAAGAAAGCTTGTAGAGATTTTGCCAAAGATTCCTCTCCAATCCCTTTTGCTCGAAACAGACGCGCCTTATCTGACACCTCACCCCCATAGAGGAGAGCGGAATGAGCCAAGCTTTATTCCTTTGGTATTAGAGAAAATGAGTGAGATTCTACGCTTACCGCAAGCCGAGATTGTCGCACAAATCAATCAAAATACTTCAAGGCTTTTTGGGACATTGTAGAGATTGAGTGAAGTAAAAACAGAATCATGACCACGAATTACACTACACAATTTGCAATGACGAATGGAATCTTAAGTGTCATTGCAAAGATAGTTTTGATTGTGTCTTAAAAAATCCCAGAAATCTGTGTAGAGATTTTATCCTCTAACACAGGGATTGCTTCTTGTAAGGTAAGGTTGAGTTTTGTTGCTTCTGCAAAAAGCGTAGTGGATTTTTCGGAATAATTGCTAGTGTAAATTTGGTTTGTAGTTTGAATTTGATTTGCGTTGAGTTTGCCCCCTCCTTGCGTGCTAGCAGCATTTCCACCAAAGCTATTGAGCAAGCCTGCTCTTCGTCCATCGCGCACGCTTGATTGTCCGCTTGCAGTGCCAACTTCGTTGAGTGTGCCACCCTCAACTCTTTGTCGGACATTAATATCTACTTGCATTTGAAAAATCGTATCTTCTGTGAGTTTTCCTAGAAGTGCACCAGCTGCAGCACCTGCTAAACCGCCCACAACCGTTCCTGTTGTGGAATGGTGGTTGTATCCACCAACACCTGCACCCACAGCACCACCTAAGACACCTGCACCCACAGCATTATTTTCTTGCTTAATATCACAATATAACACATTGGCTTGCAAGATGAAATTAGCATTATCTGGGTCATCTACAATAGTATAACCCTTGCTTTGCAACTTATGTAAAATCTTAGATTCTAAATCAATCTCTTGTCCGCTTGTGTTACGCATTGCGACAAAAATGGTTTGTTTGGATTTTGCTACTGGGTCGATAAAAATACTTTGCGACATTGTTGCTTTTGTTTGCATGGTTGTAGTTACACAGCCACCAAATGCTAAAATACACAAAAGAGGAATCCACATTGTTTTCATTATTTGCCTTTTGTAAAATTGATTAAAAGATTATACCATATTAATTATTATTTTGTCGCATTTTTAAATGAAAAGATTTCGTAAGAAGAAATAATCAAGTGGGGTGGGCGATGGGGATCGAACCCACGACCCTCAGTGCCACAAACTGATGCTCTAACCAACTGAGCTACGCCCACCAAATGATATGTAAGAAGATGGTCGGGGCGAAAGGATTCGAACCTTCGACCCCTTGGTCCCAAACCAAGTGCGCTAACCAGACTGCGCTACGCCCCGACTAACAAAAGAATCGCAATTATACTTTTGAAAACCTTAATTGTCAAGATAGCTATGCGCAAATTCAAACTACAAAAAGTTTTTTTGGATATATTTCCATAAATAAAATATTTTTAAAGGACTTATTAATGCGTTTTGGTTTCTTACAAATTGTAAGTTTTACTTGCATTTTTCTTTTAGTTTTCTCTTTGGGAAGATTGATAATGGGCATTGAATTTCTAGGAATTGGGACAATGCTAAATAACCCCAAAGATACTCTTTTGCTTTTTTCATTAGGTGCTGTGAGTGATTTAAGGCTTATTTCTGCAGCATTGTTGCCCTTTTTGGTTTGTATGCTCTTGACACTCTTTAAGCCTTTATGGCTTCGATTAGTTGTGCGGGGGGGGGGGGCAAAACCTAGTTGAAAAATATTATAAATATTTTTCAAGCTCCTTTATTGCACTTCTCTCCTTTGCTTTTATCCTTTCTGTTTTTATTAATTTTTATTATTATGAGTTGTATAAAACCAATATTGATATTTTCGTTTTTGGGATTTTAGATGATAATACTAAAGCAATTTTTGGTATTATTTTTGAGGACTATCCCATTTGGACTTTGTTGCTTGTCGCTTTTGTCTTTAGCGCGTTTTGTGTTTGGTGGAATGTAAAATTAAGTAAATTTAAATCTTGCTCCCCCCCACTTTTTGAAAAACTTTCTGTAATTTTACCGCTTTTATTAATTTTTCTTGTGCTTTATGTATTAGCCTTAAGAGGACCTTATAGGTATGTTGCAATGAATGTTAATACTTATCGCTTCTCAAAATTAGAAAATTTTAATGCACTTGTCTTGAATCCTTTAATGAGCTTTTCTTTTGCGTTGAAACAATACAAACGAGAAAGAATCCATTTAAACCCAGCGGATATGCCACGATTAGAAACATTGCAGAAGGAGCTTTTTCCTCTTTTTGAGACAAGCCCCAAAAATACTTTTGCATTAGAGAATAAACCACATATTATGGTGAATCTAATGGAGAGTTTTGGTTCTCAAATGTTGTCTTTTCAAAATGCAAATTTGAATCTCTTAGGAGAACTTGGAAAACATTTTGAGCAAGACTTTGTATGGAATCGCTTTTTGCCTTGTGCTAATGGCACAGCACTTAGTCTATCTTGCTTGTTTTTTTCTAGTCCAATAGCTGTGTCTCAGTCGAAATATACCCAATATTATCTTCCTTGGACTCCAATAGAGATTTATAAACAGCAAGGATATAAAGTGATATTTTTGACGGCAGAAACTCTAAGTTGGCAAAACATAGGTAATTTTATGAAAGCACAAGAAGTAGATTTGATGATTGACCAAGTTACTTTGCTTGAAGAATTCCCCGATGCGATTAAAAATCATGCTACTGATAATGTAGCCGATGAGTTTATGTATGATAAGGCATTTGAGATTCTCCAAAATGCAAAAGAGCCACTTTTGATTCTTGCTCTTACAACTTCCAATCACCCACCTTTTTTGAAAGTCAAAGAATATATCACAAAAGAGCAAATCCCAGATGAATTATCCAAAAAGATTCCAAAAAATGCCCATACTATCATTAATGCTTTTGTTTATGCAAATGATGAATTTGGAAAATTTTTAACTAAAGTCAAATCAAGTGCTCTCAAAGACAATCTGATTGTCGCAGCCACAGGCGACCATAGAGTAAGGTATTTGGATATAGACTTCAAGACAGAAAAGGCTTTGGCTAATGCTGTTCCCTTTTATCTCTATGTGCCAAAGGCTTATCAAGAGGGAATTATATATGATAAGATGCGCATTGGCTCACATAAAGACATCTTTCCTACCCTCTATGCACTTTCTTTGAGTGAAGTAAAATATCTTAATATCGGTGGGCGGAATCTGCTAGGGCAAATAGAAAATGAAAAATTCGAGTTTGGCTATAATCAATCAGTGTGGATTGATAAAGAGGAGATTTATCCTAAGAGTTCTGATATTGGTTATAGGTATTTTGATGATAAAAGCCTTTTGAGTATTGATGAGAGCTTTGTGCTTGATGAGGAGCATTTGCAATTTCACAAACTTTATACTGAATTTCTTGATATGCAGTTACGCTATCGTCTGTTGAATTTGAGAGAGAAGCGGGATTAAGGAAACAATGTTTGACTTCTTATCCTTAAAAGAAAGAATGTCGCATTTCTCATTGGGGATTTAAAAGTTTAAATTTAAGTTCCGCAAGCTCCCAATCTTCTATCGTGTCAATATCTTGAACGCGTGAGAGAGGGAGCAAAAAACTGAAAGAATCCTCAAAGATATTTTCACGATTTTGCCATACATTGGCTTTGGCAAAATAAAACTGCCCTGCATCGTGATAGATTTTTTCCAAATCTTGTGAGCGTTTAGTGAAATGCTCACTAAAAAGCATTTTATTTTGATTTCCTATAATCTTAAAGGCGCGATAGGGTGAGTAGGCGTATTCAACTGCTCCAAAACAATAGCACGATTTCGCAGATATTTTGGCTTGTTCATAAGCAATTTGAAGCATATGAAAATCTAGTAAAGGAGCGGTCGCATATAAGCAACACACCCACAAATCGTTGATGTTGTAGGATTGTATGCCTTGTGAGTCTGTTCTTTGGATTGGATTGGAATCCTTGCGTGTAAGTTGCTCAATCCCATGTAAAATAACTTCTCGTGTGCCTGCATAATCGTTGCTTAACTCTTCTGGTCGTCTCAAGGCACAGACACCAAAATTTCTAGCAAATTCTAAAATCTCTTCATCATCACTTGAAACAATGATTTGGCTAAAGATTCCACATTTTTTGGCGTTTTCAATGCTGTAACTAAGAATAGGTTTGCCACAAAATCTTTTAAGGTTTTTTCGCTTGATTCGTTTGCTTCCACCGCGCGCAGGAATCACGCATACACAAGATTCCACTTTATTTTATGCCTTTGCACGCACAAATTTTTTAAGCGTCATAATAACCTTTTGTTGTTCTTGTGGTGTTAAGGTCGGAAAAAGCGGTAAAGAAATTGCGCATTTATAGTAGGATTCTGCAACTTTAAAATCACCTTTTTTAAATCCAAATTGTTTGTAAAAGGGCTGCAAATGGATTGGAATATAATGCACTTGCACCCCGATTCCAGCTTCTTGAAGTTCTGCAAATAAATCTTTGCGTTTGATTCCACTTTTTTTAGTCAGTAAAATCACATACAAATGAAATGCGCTGTAATTATAAGGTGCGATATAGGGTAGGATAAGCTCTAAATCACCCAACGCTTCATTATAAATTTTTACTAATTCATTGCGTTTGCTCACATAAGATTCTAGTCGTTCTAGTTGTGAGATTCCAAGTGCTGCATGTAGCTCACTTAAGCGATAGTTGAAGCCTAATATTTGTTGTTCATAATACCAAGCCCCCGCATTTTTGCCCTTGAAGTCTTCTATTTTTTTTGTGATTCCATGGCTTTTTAGCATTTGCATGTTGTCGGCATATTTTGTATTGTTGGTTGTGGCGATTCCACCCTCCGCACAAGTGATGATTTTCACAGGGTGCAAGCTAAAAATCGTAATATCACTAAATTGGCAACAGCCAATTGGAAATGTGCGATAACTTCCACCAAGTGCGTGTGAGGCATCTTCTATGATTTTAAAGTGATAGATTTTGCTTAGATTATAAAGAGATTCCATATCGCAGCTTTGCCCTGCAAAATGCACTGCTACAAGCACTTTTGGAAGTTTATGCTTGGGAGTGTCTTTCAGCTTCTTCGCTAGTTTTTTTGCATCCATATTATAGGTTTGCGGGTCAATATCCACAAAATCTACTTTTGCTCCACAATAGATTCCACAATTTGCACTTGCGACAAAGCTATTGGGAGTAGTCCAAAGCCAATCTCCTTCCTTTAGTCCTAAAGCCAAAGCAGCACAATGAAGAGCAGAAGTTGCACTATTAAAACTTATACCAAATTTTGCATTAACCTTTTGGGCTATTTTTTGTTCAAACTCTTGCCCTTTAGGTCCTTGTGTGATAAAAGGGGATTTTAACGCTTCTATAACCGCGTGGATGTCTTCTTCTAAAATTTCTTGTTTGCCATAAGGAATCATTTGAGCAACTCCAAAAATTCTTGATTGCTTAACCATTGGGTATTTGTTCCAGAATCGTAGGAAAATCCACGAGGCACAAGTTTGCCATTTTCACCTAGTGTGTTAGTGCTAAAGTCTGTAATAAAACTAAATTGAATTGTAGGGGCAATCACATAATAATCTTTAAATTCATAGGTAATATGGCTATCATCACTTGGACACATTGTCTCGTGGATTTTTTCGCCCGGACGAATCCCGATAATTTTATGTGGGAGATTAGGGGCTAGGGCTTTGGCAACTTCTGTCATTTTCATAGAGGGGATTTTGGGGACAAAAGTCTCACCTCCTTTCATCCTTTCAAAATTTTTCAAAACAAAATCGACACCTTGTTGCAAAGTTATCATAAAACGTGTCATTTCTACATCGGTGATGGGCAGTTCTTTTGCTCCCTCGTGAATAAGTTTTTGGAAGAATGGCACAACTGAACCACGAGAACCGATGACATTTCCATAACGAACGACAGAAAAGCGAGTTTGGCGAGAGCCAGCAATATTGTTAGCTGCGACAAAAAGCTTATCACTTGCTAATTTTGTTGCACCATAGAGATTGATGGGGTTTGCGGCTTTGTCTGTGGAGAGAGCAATGACTTTTGAGATTCCGTTTGTTAATGCGGCACTAATGACATTTTGCGCCCCATAAATATTGGTTTTGATACATTCGGTGGGGTTGTATTCTGCGGCAGGCACTTGTTTAAGTGCTGCGGCGTGGATAATATAATCAATCCCAATCGTGGCTTCTTTGAGCCTGTTCTCATCACGCACATCGCCTAAAAAATAGCGCATACAAGGAGCATCATAAGTTTGTGCCATTTCATATTGCTTGAGTTCATCGCGTGAGAAGATAACGATTTTTTTGGGTTTATATCGTTCTAGTAGTGTTTTGGTGTAGCATTTGCCAAAGCTCCCTGTGCCCCCAGTGATTAAAATGCTTTTGCCATTAAACATAAAATACGCCTTGATGAGGAAATAAACTCAAATTATAGCATTATTTGGGATGAATTGTCATTGCAAATAAGCGCAAGAATTTGCATTATGGTATTGCTTTTATTGATTTTTTGTCTTATTTTACGATGTGTAATGCAAAATTATTAAAACACCCTCTTAAAAATCGCACCGACATTTTTTGTGTAATAGCTAAATTCAAAGCATTCTTTAATCGCTTCTTGCCCGATTAAACCCACAAGTTCAGAATCTGCAAGCAGGTATTGCAAATATAAGCTCTCGCCTTTTTCATTTATGACTGCTTTACCCTCTTGCAAATCCGCCCATACTTTCATCGCATTTCTTTGCACGATTTTATAGGCATCTTCTCGGCGGACACCCTTTTTGGGAAGCTCTAGCAAGATTCTTTGTGAGAACACCAACCCACCGGTTAAATTAAGATTTTTCATCATATTTTTAGGATATATGACAAGCTTTTCTATCAAGCCTTTAAGCCGACAAAGCATAAAATCTGTGGTGATAAAGCTATCAGGCAAGATAAATCGCTCGACACTTGAGTGGCTAATATCCCGCTCATGCCACAATGCGACATTTTCCATCGCAGGGATTGCAAAACTTCGTATCATACGACAAAGCCCTGTGATGTTTTCACTTAGCACAGGATTGCGCTTATGTGGCATTGCACTACTGCCCTTTTGCCCCTCGCTAAAATACTCTTCCGCCTCATACACTTCAGTGCGTTGTAAATGCCGAATCTCCACAGCGATTTTCTCACAACTGCTTGCAAGAAGTGCTAAATCACTCATCAGCCTTGCATATCTATCCCTTTGAATCACTTGATTACTCGCAGGTGCGGCTTTAAGTCCTAGATTTTCACACACAAGTTCTTCAAGCTCTAGTGGTGTATGGGCAAGATTCCCCATTGCACCGCTTAACTGCCCGACACTAATAACTCCAAGTGTGGATTCCAATGCGTTTAAATGCCTACTCATTTCATCATACCAAATCGCACAGACAAGCCCAAAGGTAATCGGTTCGCCGTGGATTCCATGACTGCGTCCCACCATTAAAGTATCTTTATGCTCCATTGCACGCTTTTTTATCGCCTCACGCAAAGCCTTGACATCCTCAATGATGATTTTCAAAGAATCCCGCATTTGCAATGCCACAGCGGTATCAATACAATCACTTGAAGTGATACCATAATGAAACCACCGCGACTCTTCACCCAAAGATTCTGCGACACTTGTGGTAAAAGCAATCAAATCATGCTTGGTTACTGCTTCAATTTCATCAATCCTTGCAATGTCAAACTTCGCATTTTTACAGATTTTCTCACAATCAGAATCTGGGATTAACCCTAATTTATTCCACCCTCTTACCAACGCCTTTTCTACCTCTAACCACGCGGAATACTTCGCATTCATATCCCACAGCTTTTTCATCTCTTCTCTTGCATATCGTTCTACCATAATTGCATCAACCTCTTTAAAATTGTGTTAAAATTCTAATATAATCCTACTTAAAGTTATCCAATGCCTTTTGTTATGAAAGAGTTTCTGATTCCAAAGCCAATGAGGGCTTATCGGTTTTTAATGCAGTCTTTGCATCTGAATCTAGCACAATCCCAAAAATACATCAACAAAGGCAGAGTGATTTATGAAGGTAAGACTCTTGGGAATAATGAAAAGGCAAAGATAATTTCTAATCGTGTGAGTATTGTTGTGTTTGAGCCGGATTCTATTGGATTAAAACCAATCTATGAAAATATCGACTTTGCTCTCTTTAATAAACCCGCAAAAATGTTAATTCATCCTAAAGGGAGATTTACACATCATAGTTTTGTTGATGAGGTGCGCACTCTTTATGGGGGAGAGGCGAGTTTAGTTCATCGAATTGACAAAGAGACAAGCGGACTTGTGCTTGTGGGCAAACATAAAAAAAGCATTACGGAGCTTGGAGAAATATTTGCCAATAATCAAATCACAAAGGAATATTTGGCTCTCGTGCAGGGTGATTTGAACAAAGGTGCGCATAAGGCACGAGATTTTTGTTTCTCTTTGCCACTTGCAACACAGCCAAAAGGCATGGATTTGTGCGTGCGTTCTAAATATTTTGGAGAACCAAATACGGAATCTTTGAAGTTTAAAGAGGCAAAAAGTGAGTTTGAAATGTTAGGGAATCTTTGGGATTCCAAAGCTTGTTATACTCTGCTTAAAGTGCGCCCAAAAACAGGGCGCACACACCAGATTCGTCTGCATTTATTTGCGCTTGGTTTTCCGATTCTTGGCGACCCACTCTATGGCACACAAGATTGTCATAGTAGAGAATATTTAGACGCGGAATTCATCACTCCACAGAAGATGGAATCGCATTCTGCGGAATCGGCGTATAAGATAGATTGTCAAGATTTGTTGAGCAATTTTGGCTTAAGTGATACAAAACGCTTGGAATATTTTGGAGCAACGCGCTTAATGTTGCACGCTTATAGCCTGCGATTCCATTATAATGGCAAAGATTATTGCTTCAAAAGCATTGAAAATTTTGCGATTATCTTGTAGAAACTCACTTTAGAGATTCTATTTGAAAGTTGTGGTTGTAATTGTGAATCTATAAATAATGGCTACTCTTCTTCTAAATTCTGTAAAGCATGTTTAATTCTCTCTTTTGTGCTTTCAATACCTAATGCAGCCATAAGAGGTGCAATCCCAACACCTCCAGGAGAGCCTAGTAAAGCGTAACGCAAAGGCATAAAAAGACTTTTGGTTTTGATGCCCTGAAAATCCGCAAAAGTCGCAATTTCTGATTCTGCATCTGGCACTGACTCGAATGATTTTTTGAGTGATTCTAAATAAAACATAAATTCTCTTAGGAGATGAATATTCTCATCATTGCGGACTTTTTGGTGCATTTTTTCGTCATAAGTGACTTCAGAAGTTAAACAGGTCGTTAGGATTTCAACAAACTCCAACAGAGTTTTGGAACGTTCTTTGATTTCTGGATATAGGATTTCTTGAATGTGTTTGGTTGGAATTTTTGCCCCATAAAAAGGCAATAATGCGTTGATTTGTTCATAACTCATTTGGTGTAGATAATGAGCATTTAGCCATAATAGCTTTTCTTTATTATAGGCTGAAGGCGCACTATTTAAGGAATTTGGATTGAAAAAATCTAGCATTTCTTGCATAGAAAAAATTTCTTGGTCGCCATGACTCCAACCTAAGCGCACGAGAAAATTTAATAGAGCCTGCGGCAAAAAGCCTAAATTCTTATATTCCATAACGCTCATTGCGCCATCACGCTTACTGAGTTTTTGCCCTTGAGGATTTAGAATCATTGGCACATGGTAGAATCGTGGAATCACAAAACTTAACGCTTGATAAAGAATAATTTGTTTGGGAGTGTTGCTTAGGTGATCATCGCCACGAATCACATCGGTAACTCCCATTAGTGCGTCATCAATTGTTACAACAAAGTTATAAGTTGGCGTCCCATCACTCCGTGCAATGATAAAATCATCCAATTCTTTTGCGGCAATTCTGATTTCACCCTTAACGCCATCAAGGAAACAAATCTCTCCTTCTGTGGGTGCTTTGATTCGCACAACAGGCTTAACTCCTTTTGGGGGTGTGCCTGTAAAATTACGATAGCGATTATCGTATTTCCATACTTGCCCTTTTGCTTCAGCGGCTTTGCGATTTTCTTCCAACTCTTCTTTTTGCATATAGCAATAGTATGCTTTGCCCTCTTTTAATAATCTATCAATATATTCTTGGTAGAGGGGGAATCTTTGACTTTGATAGACAACTTCTCCATCATAATCCATTCCAACCCAATTAAAAGCTTGAATGATTGCCTCTTTGGCGTCTGTTGAATTGCGCGCCAAATCCGTATCTTCAATACGTAGTAGAAATTTGCCGCCATTTGCTTTTGCGTAGAGATAGTTAAAAAGCGCAGTGCGCAATCCACCAATGTGTAAATATCCTGTGGGAGAGGGTGCAAATCTCGTTACAATTTTGCTCATACTATTCCTTACTATAAAAATTATTGCAGTTTGTAAAATCTTAGCTTAAGATTACTGAATTTTTTGTCCAAATTTTGGAGCTATCTCAAAGTTTCAATATAGGCTCCAATATCTTCCATATCTCGTTTTGTATAACGCTGTGCTACTTGATTTTTAACAAAACGGGATTGTCCCTCAAAACTTTGGTTTTGATAAGTTTTAATCTCATCAGCAATATCTTTTGCTTTCCAAGTATTGATGGGAGGTTTGCTTGCAGTAGCAATTTCCCCTTTTTGTCCATGACAACTTGCGCAATCTCGGTCATAAAGCCTTTTTCCATTTTCTGGATTAACTGTTTTGGTTTTGTTTTCAACAGAACTTGTGCCTAAAAGACTATCCAAAAAATTTCGTTCTTGTATCGTTAAATCTGCATCTTCGCGCACAACTTTAATATCTTTTGAGCCCAAATTTTTAGAATATTTTTGCAAGATTGCTTTGATTTCTTCTCCAAATTCACCTTTGAGCTCAAAACAAACACATTCATTTGCATTTATTGCACCACTTAAAAATATCAAGCAAACAAGAGTTGATAAAATTTTTTTCATTCTAGGATTCCTTAAATCGTAAATTCATTGCGCAATTTTGCCTAAAATTTATTAATTTTTGGTTTAAAGTTAAAAGCCACTTTAGCTAGGATAGTTTATAATTTCGTCCGCCTAAGTGAAGCGCATTTCTTTGATTTTGGAGTCCAACAGAATTAAGTATTGCTGGTTGTATAGTTGGCTTTGTGTGATGGTGTTTTCGCTATTAGTCTCTTAAGTTGAGATGAGAATCTGCCGCCTAATGAGCTACTTATGGCTGGAATCGTTGCCTATTTTCGGGCTACACAAATAAGTAACGCTCACTTGGGTTTCTTTAGCAATAAAGTTTTTGTTTTTAAGGTTTTATCAAAGACTTGCAAATCTTTAAAAACAAAAATATTTTTTAAGGTTGTAAAATGGAAATTGTGATTGTAGGTAGTGGTGGGCGTGAATATTCAATTGGACTTGCATTGCAGAAAGAATGTAGGATTGAGGGTATTTATTTTTATCCGGGCAATGGAGCAACAAGCAAACTTGGAAAAAATATTGATTTTGTGGATTATCAAGAATTTGTTTGTTTTGCGTTAGAGCGCAAAATTGGCTTGGTTATTATTGGTCCTGAAGCACCATTAGTGGAGGGGTTAGCAGATGTTTTGCGTCAGAATGGAATCTTAGTTTTTGGTCCAAGTGCAAAGGCGGCACGCTTAGAAGGTTCTAAGGCTTATATGAAAGAATTTGCGAGAAGTTATGATATTCCCACAGCTCGTTTTATTCAGACACAAGATTATGCGGAATCTTGCAGATTTATTGAGGAGTTGAATTTACCGATTGTAGTCAAAGCAGATGGCTTATGTGCAGGTAAAGGTGTAGTGATTGCACAGAGTTACGAAGAAGCAAAAAAAGCTGCCAAAGAAATGTTGGAAGGCAAAAGCTTCGGCGATTCTGGTAAAACAATTGTTATTGAAGAGTTTTTGGATGGATTCGAGTTATCTGTTTTTGCAATGTGTGATGGTAAAGATTTTGTTTTATTGCCCGCTGCGCAAGACCATAAACGCCTTTTAGATAAAGATAAAGGACCAAATACGGGTGGAATGGGAGCTTATGCACCTGCACCTTTGGCAACCCCAAAAATCATTGAGGAAGTGAAATCAAGTATTATTGTGCCAACTCTTGAGGGTATGGCAAAAGAAGGAAGCCCTTTTAGTGGTGCTTTGTTTTGTGGGATTATGGTTGTCAAAAATAAGCCTTATTTACTCGAATTTAATGTTCGCTTTGGAGACCCTGAATGTGAGGTGCTAATGCCACTTTTTAAAAAAGGTTTGTTGGATTGTTTTTTGGCGTGCGCAAGTGGAAATTTGAAGAATGTCAATTTTGAATTGGAGTCTAAAATATGCGTTGGAGTTGTTGTTGCCTCCAAAGATTATCCTTATAAAAATTCCAAAAAACAAAAAATTACATTAGGAAGCCTCAAGAATGATGCGCAATCACATATTAGTTTCGCAGGTGTAAGCAAAGAGGGAGAGGATTTGTTTGCAAGTGGGGGGCGTGTGCTTGTATGTGTAGGCAAGGGAGAGAATGTGCAAGAAGCGCTTCAGAATGCCTATCAAAGAGTAGATTCTGTAAAATTTGAAGGTATGCAATACCGTAAAGACATTGCGTATCAAGCATTGGAAAAATAATGAATATAGAAAAAATTGAAGAAATCTTAGCGCGTGAAGAAATTCAAGTTGCACCTTATTGGAAACGAATTGTAGCACATATCATTGATGACTTGCTTCTTAGTATGGTGATTATTGGGATTTATTGGGATAACATTATGCAAAACAAGGAGAATGTAGAAGCAATTTTAGCAATTATTTCTAGCTCTTGGTTGATTCTTTATGGAGTTCGTATTTTATATCATTGGCTTTTTGTGCAATTCTATGGAGCAACCATTGGTAAAATTGTTGTCAAGATTCGCGTAATTGAATTAGGTTTATTGGATAATCCAAGCCTTCTGCAATCTTTGTCGCGCTCATTGTTGCGCGCGTTAAGTGAGTTTTTAATCTACTTGCCGTTTTTTTATCTTTTTGCAGATAGTCTAAAGCGTGGTTTGCACGACATTGCAACAAATACATTGGTGATTGAGTTAAAAGTCTATAATGCTTGATTTATTGAAGAGATTTGGAATTGCGGTAGGTTCTCTCATTGTATTGCTAATGCCAAATCTTTCTTTTGCGCGTCCTTCAGTTCAGCAATTTAATTCTAAACAAGAAGCTATTTTTGAATTTTTAGCTGATGATATGGAATATAGTGAATCCAAAGTGATTGGCAAAGGACATGCAACGGTTATTAATTTAGATTATTTTGTAACCGCAAATGAAGCAACTTATGATACACAAAGCGGAGAAATCATTCTAAACGGTAATGTGAATGCTTACAAAGGAAACTCACTTTATTTAAAAGCCCAAAATGTAAAGATTAAAATCCAACAAGATTATTCTTTTTTGGAGCCTTTCTATTTGCAAGATTCTATGAGTGGATTATGGGTAGATGCCAAAAATGCGCAATATGACAAAAATATTTATCAAACAGAGGAAACGACTATTTCAACTTGTAGTGTCAATAATCCAATTTGGCAACTTAAAGCCAGCAAAAGTCAATATGATGTGAATCAAGAATGGTTGAGTGTATGGAATCCTCGTCTTTGTCTCTATGAAATACCTGTGCTTTATTTTCCCTATCTTTCTTTTTCTTTGGGCTATAAGCGCAAGAGCGGCTTGCTTTACCCGGTTGTTGGGAATTCTAATGATGATGGATTTTTATATTCCCAACCTATTTTTATCGCTCCGCAGGATTGGTGGGATATGACTTTAGCACCTCAAGTGCGCTCAAAAAGAGGAGTTGGGGTTTATGATGAGTTAAGAATTATTGACGACAAAGACCAAATTTTATGGGCAAACTTAGGTTACTTTAACAATACAAGAAGTTACCAAAAAACTTATGATTTGGAAAATAGAAGTCATTTTGGATTCCAACTAAAATATGAGCGTAAAGATTTGCTTACAGAAGTTCAAGACTATTTCTATGAAGATGGAATCTATGCCGATATTGCGCAAATAACAGATATGGATTATTTTAGATTGACAGATGAGAAAGCTAGAAATGCCGCAGATTTGCAAGGTAGTCTTTTGACTTCTCGTTTGAACTATTTTCTAAAAAGTGAAGCAGACTATATTGGTCTTTATGGGCGTTATTATTCAGATTTAGACAAGACAAGTAATGCAGAGACACTGCAAACTTTGCCACAAGTGCAGTATCATCGCCAATTAGAGAATCTATTTTTGGACAATTTGTATTATAGTTTTGATTATCAAGCCAAAAATTTTGTGCGTCCCATTGGCTATCGTGCAGTGCAACAAGAGGCTCAATTGCCTTTGATTTATACCCAAAATATTTTAGATGATTTTATTAATTTGTCAGCTTCTCCGATTTTTTATGCCACACAAATCAATTATAGTAATGTGAAAAAGGGGCGTTTGGAGAATGGTCGTTATCTCTCGCAACATTATCAATTTAAAGCAAATTCTGATTTGGTGAAGCAATATAAGGATTTTGGGCACACTCTTGCCCTTGAAGCTCTTTTTGTCTTACCTGGTTTTGATAATCAACAAGGGGATTTCCAAGACCTTTTTACTTTGCCCGGAAATCAACAAGAGTTGCAATTAGGGGGTTCTCAATATTTTTATGATTCCAACAATAATCTTTTTCTCTCTCATCGCATTAAGCAGCCTTTTTATTTAGAAGATAAGCATAAATTAGGCGAATTAGAAAATGAAATCCAATATTTTTATAACTATGAGTGGAGCTTTTTGAGTGATATTTTTTATTCTAATCAAAAGGCTAAAATTTCAGAGGCTACACATCAATTGCGTTATCATGGGGAATATTTTAACGCAAATTTTGGACATTTTTTTCGTCGAAACTTTGCTGATGTCGATTGGAATCGAGGAAGATTTGGCGAAGCAAATTATTTGATGGCAGGGTTTAAGAAGGAATTTGAAAGCATTGACATTTTTGCGAGTGCAGGCTATGATTATAAAGAGAATTATTTTAAGACTTGGCAAATAGGATTTGAAACCTCTATTCGTTGTTTTTCTTTTGGGCTTAAATATGTAAGTGAAATCTATCCAATGCTTACAACACATGGAACAGAGGCAAAAGATGATAAATATGTGTTATTGACAATCAAATTTATTCCTTTATTAAGTAGCGATTTAAAAATAGGAGATTAGATAGAGAAAATGGGGAATTTAAATAATGGAATTGCAAATGCTATTGGGGGTAATTTCATAGGCAATTCTATGCACTCTATGCGGCGGAAGATTCTTTTTGAGAATCGTAACGATGCGTTGCAGAAATTATTGCACAATATGCCGTTGAGTTTTTTTGAAAAACAAGATTGTGTGGTTGTCGGTATTTCCTTTGCTGGAGTTTTTTTTGCTCATCGTTTAGCAGAAGCGATTAAAGCACCGCTTGCTTTTCTTTTTACTTCGCCAATCACTGCTCCAAACAATCCAGAATGTGAAATTGCAATGGCAACCGAAACACATGATGTTGTAGTTAATGAGCCTTTAGTGCGTTCTTTTGGAATTAGTTTGGATTACATTTATGGTGAAGTGCAAAGACAATATGAGGATAAAATGTTGCCTCTAATTTATCAATATCGCAAAGGAAATCCTCTCATCTCTCTCAAGGATAAACGCGTATTGCTTGTAGATGAAGGAATTGATAGTGGATTGACGGCACTCGCATCTATTAAATCTGTGATTACCCTGCAAGCAAAAACTGTGCATTTCGCTTGTCCTGTTGCACCTATTGATGTGGCTGAAGTGATGGACGAGGCAACAGATGGGATTTTTTGCCTTTATCGGTCTAAAAATTTTGTAGATATTGGATACTATTATAAAGATTATCCCGCAATAGAATCTTCAGTCATTGAAGAGATTTTTGACAAGATATAACCATAAGATTCAAGGAGTAAGGAATGGGTGAAGCTAAATTGATGTTTTTAGAAAAAGAAGAAAAATATATTTTTGATAAATTTGCTAAACAAGCTAGTGGAAGCGTGTATTACCAAAATGGAAATAATGTTTTGTTGGCGACAGTTGCCGTTGATGAGACTTGTGTTGTGGAAGAGGATTTTTTGCCTCTTACTGTGCAATATATTGAAAAAGCCTATGCCTCTGGGAAATTTCCTGGTGGTTATGTCAAAAGAGAAGCCAAACCAAGTGATTTTGAAACGCTTACGGCAAGGATTGTGGATCGTAGTTTGCGCCCATTATTTCCTAAAGACTATTGTTATCCTACACAAATTACGATTATGGTTTTAAGCGTAGAGAGTGATGCAGATTTACAAATTTTAGCTTTAAATGCAGCAAGTGCCGCCCTGTATGTTTCCGAGATTCCCCTTAAATTTCCTGTTAATGGTGTGAGAATTGGCAGAATTGGAGAAGAATTTGTGATAAATCCTAGTGTAAGCGAGCAGCAACAAAGCACATTGGATTTGCTTGTTAGTGGCGTGAATGAGGATTTATTGATGATTGAAATGCGAACTTTTGGTGGAGTGAAAGTCAAACCTTCAAGCAATCCGTTAAGCCTAATGACGACCTTGAATGAAGATGAAATTGCCTCCTTTAGTGCAAATGAATTAGAAGAGAGTCAATTAATAGAAGCTTTGGAGTTGGCACGAAGGCAAATTGCCCTTAAAAGTCGATTGATTTTGGAATCCTTTGCGCCTTTTGTGAAGCCTTCTTTGCAATTAAGTGAGGGGCGCAAGAGTTTTGTATGTGAAAGATTGGAGAATTTTATCTGCCAAAAATATTTAGGAGCTTTGCGTGCGATTATTGAATCCTTATCTAAGACAGAGAGAAACAGTCAACTTAAGGCTTTTGCTAAAACAATAGCAAAAGATTGGGAAGCACAGAATCCAAGCGATATAGAATCACTAGAAAAGCGCATTGAGGAGACTCTTGCGAAACTCAAACGCACTTTGATTCGGCAGATGATACTAGAGGAGGGCAAACGAGCAGATGGAAGAGGGTTAAAAGAAATCCGTCCTATTAGCATTGAGACAAATCTATTGCCCAAAGCTCATGCGAGCGCACTATTTACTCGGGGACAAACACAAGCCTTAGTGGTTTGCACATTAGGGGGTGATATGGACGCTCAAAGCTACGAGTTGCTCACAGATAAATCTGCTTCTAAAGAACGTTTTATGGTGCATTATAACTTTCCACCTTTTAGTGTGGGCGAGGCAAGCAGTATTGGAGCAACAGGGAGGCGAGAATTAGGGCATGGCAATCTTGCTAAACGCGCTTTGGAATGTAGCCTTATCGATAGAGATTCTAAAACTATTCGTTTGGTTTCTGAAATTTTAGAATCCAATGGCTCTTCTTCTATGGCAACAGTGTGTGGCGGTTCTTTGGCATTGGCGGCTGCAGATATTGAATGCACTTCTTTGATTGCAGGGGTTGCAATGGGGCTTGTATGTGAGGGAGAGAAATATGCAATCCTTACAGACATTATGGGATTAGAAGACCATGATGGAGATATGGATTTTAAAGTTGCTGGAAGCGCAAAAGGAATCACTGCATTGCAAATGGACATTAAACTTGGTGGATTAAAGACAGAGATACTAAAAAACGCATTATTCCAAGCAAAAGAGGCGCGTTTGCATATTTTAGGATTAATGGAAGAAGCTAAAAGTAAGATTATTTTAAATACAGAATCCCTGCCTAGCTCGCAAATTTTTGCAATTCACCCAAGTAAGATTGTAGAAGTCATTGGACAGGCAGGTAAAACAATTAAAGAGATTATTGAGAAATTTGAAGTTGTGATTGACCTGAATCGTGATAACGGCGAGGTCAAAGTAAGTGGTGGAAATAAGGAAAGAGTTAATGCAGCAAAAGAACATATTATCAATCTTACAAATGCCAAAGAAAACAAACCCAATATCTATGAGTTGTATCAAGTGGGAGATATTTATATCGGAAAAGTAAAAAAAGTTGTAGAGTTTGGTGCATTTGTAGAGTTGCCTCATCATTATGATGGATTATTGCATATTTCAAAAATTACCAACAATAGAAATGGGCGGATTGGAGACTATCTTAAAGAGGGCGATGAAGTGCGCGTAGAGGTATTGTCTTTGAATAAAAATAAAGTAGAATTAGGACTTGTGGATTAGCTTAAATTAAACGAAAATTTAGCTAAACGCGTTTATAATTGTGCCTCACAAAGCAATGAGTAGGGGACAGATCCGAAAGGGCTTTGAAATCTTAAGGAGAAAAAATGAAGAAATTACTTCTAGTGTTTTTTGCATTGGCTAGTGTAGCATTTGCTGCTGAAGGTAACGAAATGTTATTGTCTTATTCTGCGATTGCAGCAGGTGTAGGTTTGGGTATTGCAGCACTTGGTGGTGCGATTGGTATGGGTAGCACAGCAGCAGCTACAATTTCTGGTATGGCTAGAAATCCTGGTGTTGGCGGTAAATTGATGACAACAATGTTTATTGCATTGGCGATGATTGAGGCACAAGTAATCTATACTCTTGTTGTTGCATTAATTCTACTTTATGCAAATCCATTCTTGGGTTAATTAAGTCTTCCTTGGGGGTTTCCCTAAGGTTGTGCGCTGGTGGTGGAATGGTAGACACACCATCTTGAGGGGGTGGCGGGGCGACCCGTGCGAGTTCAAGTCTCGCTCAGCGCACCATTTATCTCTCTTGACTTCCAATATTTTTTAAATGATTCTTTTTTTATCGCGTTAATGCAACATTTATGCTAAGATTTTATTGATTATTCTTATTTTTAAGATTGAGAGAAACGATGAATTTACAAGAACAATTACAAAAGACAAAAGCAAGTAAAAGTATTTTAGCAGTTCTTCCTCATCATATTCGCATTAATTTTTTGCGTGATTGTGCAGATTTGTTGTGTGAATCGCAAAATGTGATTTTGAAAGCCAACCAAGAAGATTTAACTGCAGCACAAGACTTTAATTTAAGTAATGCAATGATGGAGCGTTTGGAGTTAAATCCTAAAAAAATAGCAGGTATGGCAGAATCTTTGCGTCAAATTGCAGATTTTCCTGACCCACTCAATAGAATTTTGGGAGGATTTACAAATCATTGCGGATTGAGAATTGAAAAGGTGAGCGTGCCTTTGGGGGTGATTGCTACAATTTATGAATCTCGACCAAATGTAACGAGTGATGTAGCGGCTTTGTGTTTTAAAAGCGGTAATGCTTGCGTATTGAAAGGGGGTAAAGAGGCGCAAAAGAGCAATGAAGCTATTATGCAAGTTTTTTATCAAAATCTTAAAAAATATAATTTGCCTTTGGATTGTATGGTTCTTCTCCCATCTATGCGCAATAGAGAGGAGCTAAAAGAGCTTTTGGGCGCAAAAGACTCTATTGATTTAGTAATTCCACGTGGAGGGGAAGGATTGATTCGTTTTGTAACAGAATTTGCAAAAGTGCCTGTTATTAAACACGATAAAGGGGTTTGTCATATTTTTGCGCACCATACTTGTAAGATTCCTGAATCCATCGAAGTAATTGTCAATGCCAAAACTTCTCGCCCAAGCACATGCAATGCTTGTGAGACTTTGTTGATAGATAGTGCGTTTGCTGAAGAATTTTTACCGCAAGTAGCACAAGCTTTGAGACAAAAGGAAACGATTCTCAAGGGTTGTGCCAAGTCTTGCACGATTCTAAAGTCTTGCGGGATTGTGTGTGAGCCAATTACATTGGAGGACTATTTCTTAGAATATGGAGAGAATATTCTAAATTTACGCATTGTAAGTGGGATAGAAGAGGCATTAGCGCATATTGCAAAATTTGGAAGCGGACATAGTGATGCAATTTTGAGCGAAGATTATAGTGCAATAGAATATTTTTTGAATGCAGTGGATTCTGCTTGTGTGTATGCTAATGCTTCCACACGTTTTAGTGATGGAGGGGAATTTGGTTATGGAGCAGAAGTTGGAATTTCTACAACTAAAATGCACGCACGTGGTCCTATGGGCGTGGAATCTTTGACGATTTACAAATACAAAGTTTATGGCAATGGACAAGTGCGCTAAAGACTGGATTCTTGATATGAACACTTGAGGATTTGTAAGTGAGAAAGGTTTTTTGGTTGGTTGGGTGTTGCATTGCTTTTCTTGCTAATGCGCAACCATTTCAGGATTCTGAAAATCTTATGGATTCTTCAATAAAATTTCAACGCGAAGATGCAAGTAATTTCAAACAAATAGTGTTGGAAAATTCACAATCTCAAAGTCTCAAAATCCTTCTCCAAAATGCTTTGCGTAATCCGCTTCTACAAAGCAAAGAAGCCCAAACCCAAGCTTTAAAAGAAGAAAAGAATGCTTTGTATGCAGAATATCTACCAAAAGTTATAGCGGGATATGCTTATCAAGAAACGCAGAATCCTGATATTTTTTATCCCAAAAGAATAGATGGTCCTTTTATGGAGGCGCGATGGTTGATTTTTGACGGAATGGCACGTGAGGGGAAGTTTGATGTAGCACATTACAAGCTTAAAGCCAAAGAGCATGAAAGTAGAAGCACTAAAGAGCAATTGCAATTAAAAATTATTCAAGAATATTTCAATGCACTAAGTGTGCAAAGTAGGCTCAATGCTTTGGATATGCAACAACAAGAATTAGAAGAAAGTATTTTTAAATATCAGAGATTCTATGATGCAGGACTTGCCTCATTGGATACATTGGAGGCTATCAAGGCGCAAAGTTTTCAAAATGCTTATGCAATAGAATCCGCCAAAACTGCTCTTAAAGCACATTTGGAACAACTCTCTCTTTTGAGTGGGGTCGAGATTTATGTTTTAGATAAATGTGCAAGTTTGCAAGAGATTCCTTTGGAACTTTTGCCTAAAGATAGAGAGGATTTGCAGGCAAATTTTTACCTTCTTAGGGCACAAGAGAGTGCTAAATCCCAATATACTTATTTACCAACGATTTCTTTGAGCAATCGTTATACGCATTATAACTATCATAATCGTGCCTTACCAAATCTGCCTTTTGCAATTCCAATTGATGACCCAAACTATCAAAATACTTTTGGCTTATCTGTGAGTTTTACACTTTTTGATTCTTTAGCAACTTATAGAGCGCGTGAGAGTGCTCGCTTGAATGCAATGGCTGCAAACTTTGAATATCACTATCTTAAAGATTCTCATCGGCGCGAATTTGTCATTGCAAAAGAGGCATTAAAAAATGCCAAAGAAAAAATCAAATGGGCAGATTCTAGTTATCAATCTGCTTCTATTGCTTATTCTTATGCCAAAGAGAAGTTTAATGCGCAATTGATAGATTATACGCAATATCTTAAGGCTCTAAGCACATTATTGAATGCACAAAGTTTTTATGATGAATCGCGTTTTGATTATGAAATCAAAAAAGCTGAATTTCTTTATAAGAGTGGAGAAGATTTTGCGTCTTTTATTGGAGATTAAGGAATACAAATGAGACAAAAGGATTGTGAAGATAGAATCCCAAAATTGATGGCGATTTTTGTCCTTGTTTTATTGTCTTTTTGCCAAATTTTTGCACAACCCAATGAAGTTTATGCTACTTTTGAAGTCCAAGCACTTCAAAGAGCAACTTTAGCTCTTAGTGCCAATGGCGTTGTAGAGAAAGTGTTTGTAGAAGTAGGCACGCAAGTGAAAAAGGGCGATAAATTGCTTACGCTTAAAGCAAAAGATTTACAAGAAAATGTGCGTGCAACAAAAGCAAATTTGGAATCTTTAAAAACAAAATATGCTTTTATTGCAAGTCAATATCAACGTTACGAACAATCTAAAGAAGTATTAGACTTGAATACTTTTGAAAAAATCAAAGCAGAATATAGGGCAAGTTTTTTTGAATTAAAGCGCGCAGAAGCAAATTACGCATTTCAAAAAGAATTGTTGGATAATACGATTCTTTATGCGCCTTTTGATGGAGTGATTACTCAAAAACTTATAGAAGTGGGTGAGGGTGTAGGGGCAATTTCAAGCAAACTTTTTGTATTGGAATCTTTGCATAAAAAAGCCTTAATTACCTTTGATTCTAAATATTTTAATCTTATCAAAAGAGGCGATGAGTTGATTTACAAGATTGATAATGTTCTGCAGGATTCTAAGCTGGTTTTGAATAAAGTTTATCCAAGTATTGATGAAAAGAATAAAAAAGCAGTCGCAGAAGCATTGATAAATAATCCTCAAATTCCATCAGGTATTTTTGGTGATGGTATGATTGTGCCAAAATCTACAAAAACAGCAAAAACACCTTTGCAGAATCTTACTTTTGAAAATACCACATTGCAAAACTCTAAAAAATCCCATGAATCCCACAATCAAACTTTAGAAAGTCTAAATCCTTAATGTCTAAATTTGCTATTGTTCGTCCTATTACAACTTTGATGTTTGTGCTAGTTCTTGTATTTTTTGGTGTGCAAGCCCTTAAAAGACTTAGTGTTTCGCTTTATCCAAATGTTGATGTGCCAATTATCACAATTACCACGATTTATCCCGGAGCAAATCCAGAAGTTATAGAAGGAAAAGTAACCGATAAGATTGAAGAGGCTGTGAGCGGTATAGAATCACTCAAAAAAATCACTTCGACTAGCGCAGAGAGTGTTAGTATCGTAGTTGTGGAGTTTGAACTAGAAAAAGATATTGAGATTGCTGCCAATGATGTGCGGGATAAAGTCTCAACAATTAGCTTTGGAAGTGAGATTCAATCACCAATGATTGAAAAGTTTAATGTGGGTGGCGCACCAATCATTTCACTTTTTATTAGCCCAAAAGAAAAAATCCAAGATTCACAAAGTCTATTAGAGCTTAATTTGCATACAGATTTGAATATCAAGCCACTTTTACAAAGAATCAAAGGTGTAGGTAAAGTAAATCTTGTAGGATTCTTAGAGAGAGAAATCAAGATTCGTCCCTTTCCTAGTGCGCTCAACAAATATAATCTCACCTTTAGTGATATTGCGCGCGCAATCAATGCTCAAAATATTGAGATTGATGGCGGGCGATTGATTGGAGAAAAGAGAGAATGGAAAATTCTAACTAAAGCAGATGCGAGTAGTGTTCAGGATTTGGGTAATCTTTTGATTGGAGAGGGGATTAAATTAAGTGATATTGCATTGATAGTGGATTCCACGAAAGAGGCGCGGAGTTTTTCCAATCTTGCAACAAAAGAAACTAGCGGAAGTGGAATCTTGCTAGAAGTGCAGAAAATCACAGGGGCAAATGAGATTGAGATTGCAGATTCTATCAAAGAAATCTTGCCTGATTTGCAAGAGATTAGCCCACAATATCAGCTTACTATTGTGCGGGATACAACAAATTATATCAAAGATACAATTAGGGCAGTGGAGTTTGATTTGATTTTAGGGGCATTTTTGGCAATCTTTGTTGTGTTGATTTTTCTAAGAAATGGACGCATTACTTTTATTTCTAGCTTAAGTATCCCTACTTCTGTTATGGGGACATTTGCTTTAATGCAAGCTTTTGGTATGACTTTAAATCTTGCAACAATGGTAGCAATTACGCTTGCAATTGGAATTATTATTGATGATGCGATTGTTGTGATTGAGAATATTTATAAAAAACTAGAAAATGGGTTAGAGCGTAAAGAAGCAGCCTATCAAGGTGTGCGTGAAATAGGTTTTGCATTAGTTGCGATTTCTTGTATGCTGCTTGCGGTATTTGTTCCTATTGCAAATATGAGCGGTGTTACAGGAAGATTCTTCACTTCTTTTGGTCTAACGCTCGCAGGTTCTATCCTGATTTCTTATTTTGTTGTGATTACCTTTATTCCAATGTTGAGTGCGCGTATTGCTAATTATCATTCGGGTAACTCTAAAAATTTGTTATGGCAGAGGCTTTATGATTGGAGTGAGCGATATTTCAAAGGCTTGGAAAGTTTTTATGTTCAGATGCTCCAATGGGTGTTACAATACAAAGCCATTGTGATTGGAGCAATATTTGGATTATTCGTTCTTTCGCTTTTTTTAATTACGCGCTTGGGTGTAGAGTTTTTGCCATCGGAGGATAAAGCAGAATTTGATATTAAACTTGTCAGCAAACCCGGAATCTCAATGCAAGAAATGCAACATCAAACACTTTCTATTCAGCAGCGATTGCATCAAGAAAGCGAGGTAGAATATAGTATTTTAAATATCGGCTATACCGCAGAGCAGAAAGTTTATGAAGCTAAGATTTATACGCGACTAAGTGCTTATAATGAGCGCAAACGCACGCAAAATGAAATTATGGAATCTTTGCGAGAGGCTTACAAGGCTTATGCGCAAGATTTTGCTATGGAAATTACACTCATTGAGATTCCACAGATTAGTTTAGGAGAAGACGATTCCCCTTTGCAATTAGCACTTTATGCGCAAAACATAGAATCTTTAAATGCAAGTGTTGCAAACATTCAAAGTCTAATGCAACAAAGTGGAAAGTATCAAGATATTCATACAGATATAAAGGCTAAGACCCCACAAATTCGTTTGCAAATCAATCGCGCATTGGCTGCACAATATGGTTTTAGTGCGCAAGAAGTTGCAATGGCACTTCATAATGCCTTTAGTGGAGCGCAAGAAATTTCATATTATCGTGAAGGAGGAAAAGAATATGACATTGTATTGCTGAGTCCCCAAAAAGATTCTATTATGGATTTAAGTTATTTAAGTCTTAGAAACGCACTTGGAGAAAATGTATTTTTGGAGGGCTTAGTAGTTCAAGAGGAAGTAGGTGCGACAACAAATATCAAACATTATGATAGACAAAGAAGCGTGATGATTTATGCAAATCTAAGTGAGGGGGTAAGTTTGGGTGAGGCGACAGACTATTTGGAATCTCGCAAAGAACAATGGCTAGAAAATGGCGTGCGTTATAAGGTTGAAGGTTATGCAAAATATATGCAAGAAACCAATGCTGCATTTGTTGTAGCAATGGTTACGGCTTTGTTTTTGATTTATTTTATTTTGGCTTCTTTGTATGAATCACTTTTGCAACCTTTGGTGATTATGGTAACCTTGCCACTTAGTTTTACGGGGGCGTTTTTGGCTCTTTTTATTAGTGGAGAATCTTTGAGTTTGTTTAGTATTATGGGTTTAATGCTTTTAATGGGGCTTGTGGGCAAGAATGCGACTTTGATTATTGATGTGGCAAACGAGAAGCGCGCAGAGGGAATCTTGTTAGAAGAATCTGTTTTGCAAGCAGGAGAGCTTAGATTGCGTCCTATTTTGATGACAACGATTGCAATGGTTTTTGGTATGCTTCCTTTAGCACTTGCAGGAGGTGCTGGAAGTGGAATCAAATCACCAATGGGAATTGCAATGATAGGGGGATTGATGATTTCAATGATTTTGAGTTTGTTGATTGTGCCAGCTTTTTATTGTCTTGTTGCCTCATTTGATGATAGATTAAGGAAATGGTATCGTTAATGCGATTTGGAATCTTATTATTGCCATATCCTGCATTTGTTCAAGATATAGAATCTGTCTTGTATTATGTGGTATTTTGTCAAAATAAATTTGAATAGAGCTAGATAGATTGACCTTTTGGGGTTTTGGATATAAAATTCTATCCAAAATGTGTAGAATCCCGCATCTCTTAAGTGATGCAGGATTCTGTGCAATTATAGGCTGTTTTGTAAAAGTGTATTAAGGCGCGTTACAAAGGCATGGACATCTTTAAGTTTGCCACCCTCTAGGAGTTTGGCTTCTTCAAGGAGTAAATGTGCGACTTGTTCTACTTTTTGGTTATCAGCATCTAGGAGTTTGGTTAGAATTGCGTGGTGTGGATTGAGTTCTAAAATTGGTTTAGGTTCTGGAATCTCACCGCCCATTCCCATCGCACCCATTTGTTTCATCATTTTAAGCATTGCGGCATTAGGGTCTTCTGGGTCGCCTACGATACAAGAGGGTGCGTCAATCAATCTCGCACTTAACCGCACTTCTTTGACTTCATCTCCTAAAGCCTTTGTAAAGCTTTCAAGCAAGGATTTAAACTTTTCTTGTGTTGCTTCCTCTACTTTTTCTTCTCCCAAATCCTCTAATGCCTCTTTGGAAGTAATAGCACGCAAAGGCGTTTTGTCATATTCTTGCACCATTGGCATAACGATTCCATCAATTTCTTCGGCAAAAAGTAAAACTTCCATTCCTTTTTGGTTGAATGCGTCTAAAAGTGGAGAGCTTTTGAGGAGTTCCAAATCCTCACCTTGTAAATAATAAATTGCTTTTTGTCCCTCAATCATTCGTTCTTTATAGGTTTTAAATGCGATTTCTTTGCCTTCGCTTTTGGTAGATTGGAATCGCAAGAGTTCCAAGAGTTTTTCTTTGTTTTCAAAATCACTATAAACGCCCTCTTTGAGGCAACGTCCAAATTCTTTATAAAACTTGCTGTATTTTTCTTCATCTTTTTGCAAAGATTCTATTTCACTTAAGATTTTTTTAGTTGATGCGGATTTGATAGTTGCTAGGATTCTGTTTTGTTGCAAAATCTCGCGGCTCACATTTAGTGGCAAATCTTCACTATCGATAATCCCGCGTACAAAGCGCAGATAGGTTGGCAGCAGCTCTTTATCATCATCGGTGATAAACACGCGTTTGACATAGAGTTTTACACCGCTTTTATAATCTACGCGATAGAGGTCAAAAGGTGCAGTTTGTGGGATATAAAACAAAGTTGTGTATTCTAATGTCCCCTCTACTTTGGTGTGAATCCAGCTTAGAGGGTCGCTAGAATCGTAACTTAGATTTTTGTAAAATTCTTTATATTCTTCGTCTTTTAAGTCTTTTTTAGAGATTCTCCAAAGCGCGGAGGCTTTATTGACTTGCTCGTTTTTCTCTTCTATAACTTCTTTTTTATTGTCGCCCTCACCCTCGCTTTTGGTCTCTGTGTAATGCAAGAAAATTGGGAAAGGAATGTGGTCAGAATATTTTTTGATAATTTCTTCAATTCTCCAACGGCTTGTCCATTCTTTTTCATCTTCTTTTAAATAAAGTTTAATTTCACTTCCATGTGATTCCTTTTCGCATTTTTCAATCTCAAATTCCCCATTTCCATTGCTAATCCACGCATAAGCCTGTGCTTCACCTGCTTTTTTGGTGGTTACAATGATTTTATTTGCAACCATAAAAGCAGAATAGAATCCCACGCCAAATTGCCCAATGAGTGCGGAATCCTTTTTCTTGTCCCCACTTAATTTAGAGAGGAAGTTTTTTGTGCCACTCTTGGCAATCGTGCCAAGATTTTCAATCAAATCTTGTTCATTCATTCCGATTCCGCTATCACTAACAACCAAGATATTTTTTTCGCTATCAAAAGAAATCTCTATTTTTGGTGTGAAATCTAAGGTTTTGAGTTTATCATCTGTGAGTGTTAAATATTGTAGTTTGTCTAATGCGTCAGAAGCGTTACTAATCAACTCACGCAAAAAGATTTCTTTATTGGAATACAATGAGTGAATCATTAAATCAAGAAGTTGATTGACTTCAGTTTGGAAAGTATGTTTTGCCATTATTTATCCTTTGAATTATTAAAATTTTAGGCGCAATTATAGCAAAAGTTTCAAGAATGTCAATAAACTTGATATTATTATTATCAAGTTTCATTATTGCATAAGTATCAAATTGGTGATAAAATTTTCTTTACGCTAAATCTTTTGGATTTTGTTATAATTACCGATTCATTTTATTTGCAAAATAAAGGCTTATTTTGAATCCAAAAACTAAATCACAATCAGCAAAAATACAACCCACACCAACGCCACTTGATTATATTATGATTAGCAATGCCAAAGAAAACAATCTAAAAAATATTAGTCTTAATATTCCTAAAAACAAACTCGTTGTATTAACAGGGCTTAGTGGGAGTGGCAAAAGCACTCTAGCCTTTGATACGCTTTATGCTGAAGGGCAACGCAGATATATAGAATCGCTTTCGAGTTATGCAAGGCAGTTTTTGGATAAAATTGGCAAACCGGATGTAGATAAGATAGAAGGGCTGACACCTGCAATTGCAATTGACCAAAAGACAACAAGTAAGAATCCACGCTCCACAGTTGGAACAATCACTGAAATTTATGATTATTTTCGTTTGCTTTTTGCGCGCATAGGTGTGCAACATTGTCATTTATGTGGAAAGCCTATTTCACAAATGAGCGCAAGCGATATTATCGCAGAAGTTTTGAAAATCAAGGAAGATTCAAAAATCTTAATTCTTGCTCCAATCATTCGCGAAAAAAAGGGAACTTTTAATGATAAATTAGAATCCTTGCGACAAAAGGGTTATATACGAGCGCAGATTAATGGAGTGCTTGTGCGTTTAGATGAGGAGATTAGTCTTCCTAAAACCAAAAAACACACGATTAAAGTTGTAATTGACCGAGTCATTGTCAATGCAGCAAACAAAGAAAGGATTGCAGAAGACATTGAAAAGGCACTCAAAGAATCTTATGGTGAAGTAGAAATTGAAATTTTGCCTGAAAGCAAAGAGTTTAAACCAACTCTAGTGCATTATAGTGAGCATTTAGCTTGTTTTGATTGCAAGGTTTCTTTTAGTCCTTTAGAGCCTCTTAGTTTCTCATTTAACTCCCCTAAAGGGGCATGTTCTAAATGCGATGGTTTGGGGATTCGTTATGCAATTGATACCAAAAAGATTCTCCATTCTAATTTACCTTTGAGTGAGGGAGGGATTAAAATTATTTATGGCTTTAACAAAAGCTATTACAATGAGTTATTTCGTGCATTCTGCTTGGCAAATCATATCAATCCAAAATCCACTTTTGAGGATTTGAGTGAGCATCAACAGAAATTGATTTTGTATGGAAGCCAAGAAGAAGTAGAATTTAACTGGAAAACTTCCAAGCTAAAACGTCCTTGGACTGGTGTGATTTCTATTGCTTATGATATGTTCAAAGACAATAAGGATTTGGGCGATTATATGACCGAAAAGATTTGTGAAGATTGTGGAGGACATCGTTTGCTTCCGCAAAGTTTGGCTGTCAAGGTTGCAAATAGAACGATTGGGGATTTGTTGGATTTGCCGATTGAAGAATGCTATGGATTCTTTGCGAATCCTGCAAATTTTGAACATTTGGACAAACAGAGCTCAATGGTTGCTGCTCCGATTCTAAAAGAGATTTGCGAAAGACTTTATTTTCTTTATGATGTAGGGCTTGGATATTTGAGTTTGGGACGCGATGCAAGGAGTATTAGTGGCGGAGAATCGCAACGCATTAGAATTGCAAGTCAGATTGGTAGCGGATTAACCGGCGTAATGTATGTGTTAGATGAACCAAGCATTGGTTTGCATGAGCGTGATACATTAAAATTAATTAAGACTTTAAGAAATTTGCAGCAAAAGGGTAATTCCGTGATTGTTGTCGAACATGATAAAGAAACGATTGAGCATGCAGATTTTATCGTAGATATTGGACCAGGTGCTGGTAAATATGGCGGCGAAGTAGTATTTAGCGGGAATCTCACGCAATTGTTAAATAGTAACACACAGACAGCGCAGTATCTAAGTGGTGCAAAAAAAATAGAATATTTTGTGCGCCGCAATCAAGAGGAATGGATTGAAATCCGTAATGTAAATATTAATAATATCCATAATCTAAATGTGCAATTGCCTCTTAAAAATTTTGTTTGCGTAACAGGTGTTAGTGGAAGCGGTAAGAGTTCGCTTGTATTGCAGACTTTACTTCCTGTTGCACAAGAATTACTCAATAATCGTAAGAAAGTCAAAAAAGTTGATGGAGTAGAAATTCTAGGTTTAGAAAAGTTAGATAAAGTAATTTATCTTGACCAAAGCCCAATTGGTCGCACTCCTCGTTCAAATCCTGCAACTTATACAGGGGCAATGGACGAGATTCGACAAATTTTTGCGCAGACTAAAGAAGCACAGATTCGTAATTATGGTGTTGGACGCTTCAGTTTTAATGTCAAAGGTGGGAGATGCGAGAAGTGTATGGGCGAGGGAGAAATTAAGATTGAAATGCACTTTTTGCCCGATATTATGGTGAAATGTGATGCGTGTGGAGGCACGCGTTATAATGCTCAAACTTTGGAAGTAGAATACAGGGGCAAGAGTATTGCAGAGGTGTTAAGTTTCAGTGTAGATGAGGCGTGTGAGTTTTTTTCTAAGATTCCACGCATCTATCAAAAGCTTAAGACTTTACAAGATGTGGGGTTGGGTTACATTACTTTGGGACAAAATGCGGTTACTTTAAGTGGTGGAGAGGCACAACGAATTAAACTTGCCAAAGAATTGAGCCGTAAAGATACAGGTAGAACTCTTTATGTTTTGGACGAGCCAACGACAGGTTTGCACTTTGCTGATGTGGATAGACTAACGCGTGTATTGCATCATTTGACAGACTTAGGAAATAGTGTGATTGTGATTGAGCATAATTTGGATATTATCAAAAATGCAGATTTTATCGTAGATATTGGACCAGAAGGTGGAAGCAATGGAGGCACGATTGTAGATAGTGGCTCACCAGAGAGAATTGCAAAAAGATATAAAAAAACTGCAAGTCATACAGGAAGATTTTTGGCTAAAGAATTAGGAATGGAATCCTAGAAGTAAAAAGCAAGATTTTGTATCTTGGATTGCCACAATCTCTACGAAGTCTCGCAATGACATTTGGAATTTTCCATTGTTTTCAAGCCTCATAAAATGAATGATTTGATAACTAAATTACCAAAAATCCTTTCAAATGTTTTTATTCCTGCAAAGCAATAAACATTAATAGAGGAAGAGAATTTGAGTGAAACCCTACAAAATTAATTGTAAGGATTTCTGACAAATTTAAAGGTTGGATTAGAATTTCTTGCTGTTTGTTTCGTCTAGCACTTGTGTTGCTAGGTTATCTACAACATTGGAAATTTCAGCACAAGAATCTGCAATGGACTCGTTTTCTTGAGTTAGTTTTTCTAACTGCTCTACGGCGTGGTTGATTTGTTCTACACTGCGCGTTTGTTCCTTAATGGATTCACTCATATCATTAATGCCTTGCACTAAAACATTCACATTTGCTTCAATCTCATTGAGGGATTTTCCTGTTCTTTCTGCAAGCTTTCTTACTTCATCAGCTACAACTGCAAAGCCTCTTCCATGCTCTCCTGCTCTTGCTGCTTCAATGGCTGCATTGAGTGCAAGGAGATTGGTTTGGTCTGCAATGTCTTTAATTACACCTACAATGTTTTTAATATCATCACTTTGCTGAATGACCTCACTGCTTTTGTTGGCAACATTCTGCATAGAGTCCGTGATTCCCATAACTGCCACGCTTGTTTGCTCTAGTGACTGTGTTTGGGCGTGTGAAGAGGCTTGAAGATTTGCTACGCGTTCTTGTAGGGTGCTAGAATGTCCTTTGAGTGTTTGGGCAATCCCACTAGAAGATTTGAGCATATTTTGGATATAACGTCCTAAATCATTGATATTTTCTACTACGCGGAGTAATGCACCTTTGCTTTCATTGGTTGCTGCAATGTGGGTAAAGTCATCACTCTTAAACATTTCTAAGGCTTGTTCAATGATTTCAAAGTTTTGGTTGAGGTCTTGTAATGTTTGGTTCAAATAAAGCTTGATATTATTGAGTTGTTGGTTGTTGGATTCGGCTTCTATAAAGCGTCTAAAATCTCCTTCTTTAGCGTATTCAAGTGATTTTAATGTTTCTTGCACACAAGTGCGTTCTTTTTCTAAGTTGGTTTGAATTGCCTTAATGTTTTCATTGATAGCTCTTGCCATTTCACCCAATTCGTCATTGGTGTTGATGTGTAGCAATTTGACACTTGTAGTTTTTAAGTGTAAATAGTCAAAAAAATCTAAGATTCCTTTGCGTAAAGTCTCGATGGGTTTAAGGATTTTTCGTGCAAAAATATTAATAAGTGCAATCAAAGCGACAGCGAATATTAATAGGGAAATTGCTAAAAAAGTAGTATTCTCATGAATGGAGTGATAAAGCGTCTTTTCGTCGCCCACTAAACACACATTCCAAGAGGTCAATGGATTTTCCGAGCAGATACCAAATCTTTCTTGTTTTTCTTGATTAAAGAAAATAAATTTATTAGTGTTGTTTTTGGATTTTTCTACCAACAACTTTGAGATTTCGCTTTGGTTTAGGATTTCATCTGCATTGCGTGAAAGAATGATTTTGCCACTTGGGTCAGTTGCAAAGATAGTAAATTGTTCCCCCTCTTGCAAAGATTCCAAATAGTTATTGAGTGGTTTTAATGCAATGTCTCCACTCACAACTCCATAGAGGCGACCATTATAATGGAGAGGGGAGCCAAATCCAAATACAGGAAGTTTTTTGCTTGCTTGTAGCCAAGCATTGTTAATAATGATAGGTTTATCTTGCGCCTTGGTATCATAATACCAACTGCGTTTGCGTGGGTCGTAGCCACTTTCTGGGAAGACATGGTTTCCATTACTGCGCATCATTCTCCCATTTTCTTCTACGCCAAAATAGACAAGGTTGAATCCACTTGTTTTCTCAACAAGTTCTAAACTTTTAGCAATACTTGCTTCATTATGGAGATTGTTTGCAATCTCATCTTTAAGCTGATTGATAGCGGTTTGTTTTTCTGTAATGTAAGAAATAAGCAAGAGCTGGATAGAGTTTAGTTTGCCTTGATAGCTTCTTTCTTCTGTTTGCAATGTGCTAGTTTTGGTTGTTTGGTATTGCAAGATTCCAAAAATCAAAAATCCAATTATTGCTGTGAGTGTGATGCTTAGAGTTGCTTTTGAGCTTAAAGATAGTTTCATTTCCAAATCTCCCTTTTGTATTATTTAGCATTATATCTTACAACAATTTTAACAAGCCTTAGGATTCTATAAATTATGTTTATGGTTTTATTCTCTGTGTAAAAATGTGGTTTAGTTGTAGAAATCTAATGAAGAATTAAAAACTGAAATTTTGTGTTTTGCAGTTGCAAGAGGAATTATGCTATAATCTAAAAAATTTCATTAAACAGAAAAAGGATTAAATAATGATGCCAAGTGTTCAACAATTACTGATTGTGCTATTGATTATTGTTGTATTGTTTGGAGCGAAAAAGATTCCGGATTTGGCTAAAGGTTTGGGTTCTGGGATTAAAAACTTCAAAAAAGCAGTGAAAGAAGATGAGGAAGAAATCACAACACAAAATACCAAAATTGAACAAGACAAAAAAGAATCTGTCGCAAATCAAACCAATAACGAAACTACAAAAGCATAGTTAATGACACAGAGTATCAAGCAAATTATAGATAAGGCTTTAGGGGTTTCTAGTATTTTAGAAAAACCACGTGATAAAAAATTTGGTCATTTTGCCTTACCGACTTTTAGTTTTGCCAAAGTCTTGCACCAAAATCCTCAAATCATTGCACAAGAGTTTGAGCAAAAGTTAGAATCTCTACCACAAATTGCAAGTGTCAATGTCGTAAATGGATATGTGAATTTTAGTTTGAGTGATGAATTTTTGGCTGAATGCGCGTGGGAATTTTTGCAACAAGATTACAACCAAAAGAAATCGCAGGTGCAATTCCAAAATGCCCCCAAACATATCTTATTAGAATATGTAAGTGCAAATCCGACAGGTCCTTTGCATATTGGACACGCACGCGGTGCGATTTTTGGTGATAGTTTAGCGCGTATTGGTAGATTTTTGGGCTTTTGCATCACAACAGAATATTATATCAATGATGCGGGCACACAAATAGAAAATTTGGGGAAGTCTGTTTATTATGCGGGACGACATCTGTTTTTTAACGAATCCTATGAATTAGCAGAAGATTGCTATAAGGGTGAATATATTTTGGATTTGGCAAAAGAAGCCAAAGAATCTTTAGGGTTGAAAGTTTTTGAAAATCTTTCTGGGGTTGCTACTTTAAGCAATTTTGGAAAAGATAAAATGCTAGAAGAAATCCAAGCAAATTTGGCACAAGTTGGAATTGTATTTGATTGTTATGTCAGTGAAAAAGAGCTTTTTGGGCATTGGGATTCTACATTGGAGCAACTCAAATTACACAATGGAGTTTATGAGCAAGAGGGGAAATTGTGGCTGAAATCTAGTGAATATGGCGATGAAAAAGACCGAGTGATTGTGCGCGAGAATGGAGAACCAACTTATCTTGCGGGAGATATTATTTACCATTGTGATAAATTCTCTCGTTCTTTTGAGCAATACATTAATATTTGGGGAGCAGACCATCATGGCTATATTGCCCGCGTCAAAGCTGCAATCAACTTTTTGGGTTATGATAGTAGCAAACTAGAAGTGCTTTTATCTCAAATGGTTGCTTTGCTAAAAGGTGGTGAAGCTTATAAAATGAGCAAGCGAGCAGGCAATTTTATTTTGATGAAAGAAATTGTAGAGGAAGTTGGTGCAGACGCATTGCGTTTGAATTTTTTAAGTAAAAAAGCTGATACACATTTGGAATTTGATATAGAAGAGCTCAAAAAGCAAGATTCAAGCAATCCTGTATATTATATCAATTATGCTCACGCAAGGATTCATACATTGTTTGCTAAATCTAGTTTTAGCTTGCAAGATTTTGAAAATATCAAAAGAGAAGAAATGGTGGGATTGTTGAAAGGAATGGACGAAAATTTGCGTGATTTGCTGGTGCTTTCTCTTACGCTTGATAAGGTTTTAGTAGATGCGTTTATGCAACGCGCGCCAAATAAAGTAGTTGATTTTCTGAAAATGCTCGCAGCAGAATTTCACCGATTTTACAATGAAACTAAAATCTTAAATACCGATAAGCAAAAGCAGATTTTACAAGTTTTAGTTGTCGTTGCAAAATCTTTGAATCTAGGGCTTGCATTACTTGGTATTACAGCCAAAAAAAGTATGTAAAGGAGTCATTTTGAGTAAAGCAGTGATTTTCCCAGGTCAAGGGAGCCAAAGTGTCGGAATGGGCAAAGATTTATTTGATAATAGTGTGGAAGTGAAAAGATATTTTGAGCAAGCAAGTGATATTTTAAAAGAAGATATGGCAAAGCTTTGCTTTGAAGAGAATCAAAAATTAAATTTGACACAATACACACAACCTGCAATTTTGCTAGTGAGTTATAGCGTCTTTTCACTTCTATTGCCAAAACTAAAAGGCAAAATTGCTTTTGGATTGGGACATTCTTTGGGAGAATTTAGTGCGCTTTGTGCAAGTGGGACTTTGGATTTTGAGCGAGCCATTTCATTGGTTAGCAAGCGTGGATATTTGATGGAAGAATCTTGCAAAGAGAAAGCAGCGGGAATGATGGTTGTGCTTGGATTGGACGATGAAGTCTTGGAAGAATTTTGCACTAAGAAGCGCAAGAGAGGATTGAAGATTTGGTGCGCCAACTATAATGGCGATGGGCAAATGGTGCTCGCAGGAAGTAGAGAGGATTTGTCTGCTTTGGAAGTAGAGATTAAGGGACTTGGTGCAAAACGTGCCTTAATGCTTCCAATGTCTGTGGCAAGTCATTGCCCAATTTTAGAAGGAATGTGCGCAGATTTTAAGGTTTTACTAGAAGAATCACTTCAAGATTCTTTTGAGTTTCCAATCATTTCCAATGTGAATGCAAAGCCTTATCAAAATAAATCACAGGCATTGGATTTGTTAGCACAGCAGCTAGTTTCTCCTGTGCTATACAAACAATCTATCCGAGAAAATGACGCGGCGATCGAAGGATTCATAGAATGTGGCGGAAATGTATTAAGAGGCTTAAATAAAAGATTGACACCAAAAGAAACGATTTCCTTGCAAACTTATGCAGAGATTCAAGATTTTTTACAAAAGGAAGAAAATTGAAAATTGGTATTATTGGCGCAATGCCAGAGGAAATTGCCCCTCTACTTGCACATTATCAAACTTACGAAACGATTTGTTTTGGAGGGAATACCTTTTATAGGGTAACCTTAGAATCCAAAACGCTTATCATTGCATATAGTCGGATTGGCAAAGTGCATTCTGCATTGACTGCTAGCACAATGATTTTGCATTTTGGTTGTGATAAAATTATTTTTAATGGCGTGGCAGGTGGAATCAATCCACAATATAAAGTTGGTGATTTGGTGCTTGGTGAAAAATTATGTCAGCATGATGTGGATATTACAATTTTTGGACACCCTTTTGGATATTTTTCTGAAGGTAAAATCTTCACACCAACAGATGCAACACTGAATGGAATTGCAAAGAGGATTGCAGAAAAAAATGGTTGGACAATGTATCAGGGGGTGATTGCCACAGGCGACCAATTTGTCAGTTCTCAAGCGCGAAAGGATTGGATTAAACAAGAGTTTGATGCAGATGCAATTGAAATGGAGGGGGCAAGTGTCGCAGTGGTGTGTGATAATTTGGGGATTCCACTTTGTATTATTCGTGCAATCTCTGATAATGCAGGAGATGAAGCGTTGATAAGCTATGAAGAGTTTTTGGAAGCAAGTGCTAGAGTCAGTGCCTCACTTGTGATTCAGATGATTGATGAAATTTAAAGAATCTTTAGGATTTTAATCTAAAAATAAGGAGAAAAAATGCGTTTAATTTTGGTGCGACATGCAAAAGCAGAGAACAGAGAGAAATGGGCAAGTGAGGGAGAAGACGACTTGAAACGACCTTTGACTAAAAAGGGTATCAAACAGGCAAAGCAAATTGCAAAATATATCGCAAAAAAATACCCTGATGTTGATGCGATTATTTCATCGCTTGCCTTGAGGGCTTGTGATACGGCAAAATATATCGCCAAAAAGCAATCTCATAGCACTTTCTTTTTGAATCCAAACATCAATCCAGATGGAGGATTGCAAGGATTCTTGGGACATAAAGATGAGATTGAAGAAGATTGGCAAACTTTGGTTGTCGTTGGACATGAACCAAGTATTAGCGAGTTTGTGCGATTTATTTGTGCAAAAGGGACTTTGAATCTTTATGTTGGCAAGGGTTGCGTTGTGGAGCTAGAACGCGAAAGCGAGAATGATTGGTTGCTCGTAGGTTTGCACAATTTTTAAAGGGATTTTATGTTTTTAGGTTATTTACCCGATGTGGCGAATAAATTTAAAAAAAACGAGGTATTAAGCAAGATTTTTGGATATCTTTTTGATGCGCTTGACCAAGATAGCGAGGTTTATCAACGCATCACCTCTTTGAGAGAAGGGGAGGAATTTATCATACATTTTGAAGGCGGAGCAAGAGCAATAGAACAGGCTTATCAGACTAAAACGCCTCAAAAGGCTTTTTATGAAAGTCATCAAAAAATGGTAGATTTTCAGATGGTTGTTTGTGGCAAGGAGATTTTTTTTGTTGCACCTAATAGCTTATGTGAAGTGAAGAATCCTTTGGATTCTACGCGTGATTTGATTGAATATCATTCTAGCCCTTTTCTTTCAAGCATTCAATTATTTCCCGGAAATCTTGCGGTTTTTGAGAGTCTTGATGTCCATGCTGGTGGAATCTCAACCAATGCAGAATCTACTTTGGTGCAAAAGGTTGTTGTCAAAGTTCCAAAAGAGCTCGTGAAACTTAATTTTTAAGTAAGAGGCTTGTAAGTTTAATTCTTCTCTTGGTCATTGCAAGGCATATAAAGTGCAATGAAATAATCCACACGGCAACACTCTTTCTTTGCAAAGAAAGAGTGTAACAAATAACAAAGCAATCTATACTCTACATTTCATAGAATCTTCAAATACAAGATTTTAGATGATAAATTGTCGCGACTTTTTATAAGGTCTCGCAATGACTATTACTCTGCCATTGCGAGCAAGTTTTGTGCTAAAAGGAGATTGAAATAAGATTGTAAATTCAAGCTAGAGATTCTCTAGCTTGAAGAGTGTGGGATTTAGAATTTATATTTAAGTCCTAAGTTACCACTTAAATAGGTTTCATTCTTATCATCTGCTTTGTTTGCTAGGATTTGTTTTGCACCAACTCCTAGTTGCAATGCTAAAGCTTCTGTAAGTTCAACATTTGCACCTAATACAAGTTGTCCATAAGTGCGTTTTTTGTCATCTCCGTCTATTCTAAATGTAGTATCAGAGCCTACGAATCTTGCAACAAAATCATCACCATTATTGACAAGATATTGTTCAATTTTTGGTGTTGCATAGATATAAGAATTGTTTGAGAAGTATTTTCTCACTTCTAATCCAATATCTGCACTGAATGAATTGTTGGTGTTGGAATGTGCGTGAAGATTCGCACCACCTGTAGCACCCTTTTCTGTGTAATCATCAGTGAAGCTGTAATAGTAATTTAATCCTACAAAAGGCTTAAGGTATAAGCCATTTTCAAATCCAATCACTTTACCTAAATTTCCACTTAAGCCAAAGAATTTTGTATCAAAATCTGTTGTGCTTGTTCCTGCTGTGCCATTGTGTCTTGTTTGGTCTGCAGAGCCGAATTGTCCAAATCCTTTAAGTCCGATTTCCCAATCTTGTGGCAATTTCACGAGTGAATAAAGTCCGATTTGGAAGTTGTCGGATTCTTGTTTTAACATATCATCTTTGAGTGTAGAATCCGCATAAGAGAAATAAGCACCTAACAAGAAATTATCGGTTACATTTCCATCAATCCCTAGAGTGATACCATACACCCCACCACTATTTCCATCAATGATATTAGAACCACCAAAAGCATTTGCCCATACGCTTGCAGTATAGTTTTCATAGTATGGATAAGCTGCATCACTTCCGATTGTCGCTAACTTTTGACTATAAGGATTATTTGCTTTTGCGATTCTGCCACTTAGAGCCATATCATTAGAAACATTCATTACGCTTAGAGCAGAAGTAGAAGCGTTTGCGAAAGTTGTCGCACTGCGTCCTGCGTCTCTTGTATCGCGGAAGAATCTGTTGTTTGTCATAATGCCTAGTTTGTCATTGGTATTGATAGAAGTTGAACGCGCAAATGAACTTAAGATTCCTAAACCTTCATTGATGTTTCCTGTGTTTGCTACTGCGACAGAGGTATTGCGCAAATCATCTATCCCATTTCCATTGCTTGTTAGAAGCGCGGTGAGGAGGTTGCCATTAGCATCTTGTCTTGTATCTACGACACGTAATAAGACATTTTGTGCTACTCCTGCGTTGTTTTCACCTACTAACGCAATTAAATTTGCACGAAGTTTTTCAGAATCAGTTGCATTTGTGGCTAAAGCGGATTTTGCTTCAGTGTAGGCTTCACTTCTTGCTTTCAATTCTGCATAAGCAGCTTTGAGATTCGCTTCTTGTGTTTTTGCAGTGTTTAGAGCTTCGGTTTGTTCCGCTACGATTCCTCGTTGGGCTTCTTGTGCGGCTAGTGCTGCGTCAATTTTGCCTTGAGCAGTTTGTTTTTCAGCTTCTGTTGTCGCTGCTGCAAGTTCTTTTCTTGCGGCTTCTTCTTCTGCTTTTTTGGTTTTGATTGTTTCGTTTGCAGTATTGATTGCAGTTTGTGCAGTAGAGATGTTAGTAGTTGCAGTTGCGATTGCTCCTTGTGTGCCATTTGCCCCACCAATAGAAATTCATCGCGTTGGTTACTGCGGTGTTTTCGTTCATTGAGATTTCTTCTACTGAATCAAATAATGCTTTAGTGATTTGCGCTTGAGTGGAATTTTTGGTTAGATTGAGCGCACTAAGGTTAGAATCTACAACAATAGACAAAGTTTTGTCATTATTGCTAAGTCCCAATCCATAGCTGAAAGTAGGGCTTTTATTCGTAGCAGTAGTTCCATTTGTGATACTTGTGTCTTCTAAACTTGTGTCTTTTAGCAAGTTAGGATTGCTTAGCAAAGAGCTGATTTTTCGCTCAAAGGTGTTGGTTGGTGTAATGCCATTTAAGAATGTATTAGTTGCAGCTTCCCCTGCCTTTAGCTCATCGGCTGTTGCTGTGCCTTTCCAGAATCCACCTTGTGCATTTGCAATCACGACATCATCTGCCAATTGCCTTTTGGTTGTTGTATAACTGATGGTGTTATTAGTGCCAGTGCTATTAAATGTGAAGCGTCCAGAAGTTGGGATGATTTTGCCATCATTGTCTCTTGTCTGATTGACGCGGATAATCCCACCATCAGTAAAATTAAGTGAATGGGCTGCCGCACCAGTGAAGCTACCATTGATATTCATAGAAGCGTTGTTTGCGAGGTTGAAATCACCGCTTGAACTAACATTTCCTGTAACATTTAAGCGACTATTGTCAATATTTACACTGCTATTAGCTACTGCGGTAACATCACCCGTGATTCCAAGTGTCGCACCATTTGAAATATTGATTTCGTTGTTGTTTGTAACATTTCCTGTGATAGAAGAATCTCTACCGATATTTAGAATCCCATTTGTTGCTGCTATGGTGGTGTTCCCTACGAGTTTCACGCCATAGAAAACTTCATTGCTTTGAGCGTTGTCATAGCTTCCAAGTCTTCCATTGACATTGATTGTCCCCATTTCTGTTGTATCACCGACTTTTTTGCTTGTATCGATGTTAAGAGAGTTTAGTGGAAGTGTATGTGCTGGAGTATCACCGCTTGCAGGAACTACGATAGGCGCAGGACTCCAAGTAGCACTACCAATATCTACGCCATTGCCTGCGCCTTTGGTAGTGTCGTTTTTGTTCGTCCAATTACCATTTTTGTTGTCAAATTCTGCTTGGAATTTTGCATTATCATCAATGGTAACTTGTGCTGCGAATGTTGCGGTGCTAGTTAAAGCTACCACACCAAATCCTACAAGCGCGCGGCTTGCTACAATAGAAAGTTTTGTCATTTTGACTCCTTAAATTTTAAAATAAATTTAAGTTAGAATATTACCCCC
>JAAGKN010000759.1_pt1 | contig 69158 bp, 72 predicted proteins | sample 6206371 | NCBI WGS metagenome assembly JAAGKN01 (sample SAMN11533720, study PRJNA540317) | gut metagenome | isolation source: fecal pellets from male and female animal of same cohort | host: Peromyscus leucopus | place: USA:CA | collected 2017
TGAGGTGGAGGTTGTATTGGTGGTCGCGAAAGACGCTAGAACTAACAGCGACTCCATTTTCAATTTTTGATAAACTTCCACCCCCATCAATTGTATCATAAAATACGATAGCCCCATTATTAATAGCATTAAGAGTTATAGTAGGTTCATTATAATTAAAATTATAACTAATTAAAACGCCATCTTCATCTTTTACAGCTACTGGACTTGCGGTTACAACCCATATTGCATTATTAATGTGCCCTCTATAATCTTCAGTATAATTTCCACTAAATAAAGATAATGAGGTTTTAGAATCATTACCATTTGCGTTAAAAGTAATATCAGCTTTTGTATTAATCGCACCACCAGTTGCTACGAACTTTGATTTTGATATTGAATGATTATTTATAAAACTTCCAGTAATATCTAATATGTTATTATTATCAATAGCTCCTCCAGTTGAACTAGTTGAATTTTCGGATGAGAGTATATAATTTTCAATAAAATTACCTTTAATTTTATCAATATTAGAACCCCATATTGCCAAGGCTCCACCGGCTGCGTAACTATTTCCTTCAGATATAGAATAATTACCAATGAAATCGGCTTCTAACTTTTTGAGTGTAACATTTGCTAAAGCTAAAGCACCTCCATTAGCACTTGAAAATGTTGATTTTGAATGATTATTTATAAATACACCTGAAATTTCTTCAGTAATGCCACTTATTAATATTGCTCCTCCCATAGCTGTGCCACCTGCGCCTTCGACATAATTTCCAATAAAGGTCCCATGGATATTTTCAACATTTTTCTGTCCATAAATTGCACCCCCTTGAGCATACGAATTTGAAGAATATGCAGAATTGTTGATAAAGGTTCCTGAAATTTTGTCATTACTAACAGAGTAAATTGCTCCCCCACTACTACTTAGACCATAACTTTTAGTTGAATTGCTTATGAAGTATGAATTTTCTATGTTGTCTATTTCCCCAGAGTTATAAATAGCTCCTCCTTGTGAGGTCTTTGTGTGAGATAAAACATTATTACCAATAAACAAACCACTTAAATTATTAATAACACCTGCGTTATAAATAGCACCACCGTAATTAGTACTACTTCCTATAGCTTTATTGGTAACAAAATTTCCTTCAATATTAGCAATTGTGTTTCCTGTTCCAATCATAATTGCTCCTCCGTATGAGGACTGATTTTCTGATTGACATAAGTTATTAATAAAATCGCCAGAAATATTATTTATAATATCTTTACCATTCGCAAATATTACACCACCTTGACTATTAGCAGTATCTGTACCAATAACTTTATTTTCAATAAAATCACCTATTATATTTACAGATAATTGTTTATAGTAGGAGGTTATTGCACCACCTTGAATATAACCAGAACTTGCTTCTCTCACATTATTTACAAAGTGTTCATTAATTTCAATATCAGATGGTGTAGTTGATAAACGTGTATAATTATTAGTAGATCCGTTTTCATCAAGCGTAACATTAGATGTGTATTCTAAATTGTAATATTTATCTTCAATATTTTTGGTCGTATATTCATAAGTCTGGTTTGTACCGTTTGCATCTGTGTATTCAACAGATTTTACTTCATCTTTGATGTCAAAAAGTTTTATGCTGCTATCTGTCGGGTTTGCTGTTTCAGTTAAAGTGTAAGCGCTATTTTCTCCTAGTGTCGGAGTAGAACCTAGAACATCTGCATTGATAGATCCTGAATCAAGTTCAGGATGACTTTCATCTGCGAATGCAGGTGCGCCAAGAATTACTGCCCCAGCTAATGCTGCCGCCGATAGGGCTTTTGCTAGTTTCTTGTTATTATTTGTATGTGAGGAGCTATGCAATTTACCACGTTTTGTCACTCCGGACTTGCTCCGGAGTCTATCAATTTTATTTGCATTGTTAGTTTCTGAATCAGCTATGCATACAGGCTCACTCAAAATTTTAAGATTCTGAATCAAGTTCAGAATGACAAAATTTTGGTTCGCTTTGTAATATTCAGGGTGACGATTTAATCTTTTTGTTAAAGTTTTACTCTTTCTCATCTTGTTACCTCGCTATATTTAAAATGCATCATTTTAACTAAAAATATGCATTCTCTAAACACGAGAAATAACAAGGCTTTTTATCCTTGATAATTTAATAATATGAAGTGAAACAAAATTTTATAACGTCTAAAATCCACACATAATTGGATTTTATAGCAAATGTAACATAATAGTTATTTTGGTGTATTTTCTTTTTAGTTTAAATCGAATACGTGATTTATCAATCATTCAAATGATTGAATGTCATATTTCTATTATAAACTATTTTATTAATATTGCAAGTGTTTATGTAAATCTCAAATAAAAAAGCGGTAATTTTACCGCTTTACAATTATATCCTATCCTTTTCCTTAATTCTTTTCTCTTATTTCCTATTGATTATCCAACAACTTTTGATACAAAGTTTACAGCTTCAAAAAATGAGTCTTTTACAAATTCTTTTGCCAAAACCTTGATAGGTCGATTTTCTATGCAATCAAATACATAATAAATCGGGTCCTGAGAATTATTAAACCTCATTCTTCTATCTTTATTTTCTAGGTAATTAAATTCTTTTAAGGCTCTACCTTTTCGTCCTGATGGTTTAACCATTGTTCCAAAAGCTTGTCCTGATGATGCTAACATATTTATCTCTCTTCTCTCTTATTTATATCTTACATATATATAAAGTAAATACCTCTAAAAAAATTGCCTTTTGTAAAACAATTTGTTAAGTTATGTAAACTACTCATTTAAGAAAACACAATCATCATCTTCTATAATATTTTTACCTATTGCTTTTTCCAGTTGAGCTTTTGCGGAATTGTATTGATATAATGAACTATAATAAGTTAACTGAGCCTGCTCATAAGTATTCTCTGAATCTTTTAATTCAGTAGGAGACCCTTCGCCAACTCTGTATCGCCCAAATGAGAGTTCATAATTTTCTTTTGCCTGCTTAACTTGTAATATTGCCACTGGCATTTGATTACGCATTTCATTCAAACGCAGATATGCATTTTGAATCTCAAGATAAATTGAATTTTGGGTATTACGAGCATTAGCTAATTCTCTATCATAAAGGTATTTTGCCTCTTTTATTTCATTACGAAGCAACATTACATTTATTGTCGGAAATATCAAGTATCCACCAATATTATAACCATCATTTGACCACCAGCTTTTTCCACCTTTTTGATACTGTGTTTCAAAAGAAATAGTCGGGAAAAATGATTTTTTCGCAAGTTTAATTGTCTGATTAGCACCTTCGACTTTCAATTCTGCAAGTTTTAACTCTGGTCTTGAGTCTCTAGCTATATCTATTGATTTTTCAAAGGTTAAATTTATTGGTTTATACTGCAATTTCTCAGATATTTTATATTTTTCAATATATGGTACGCCCATAACATTATTAAGTTTTGCAATTGCAAGATTTACTGCATTATCAGCTTGAATGTATTTTAACTTAGCATTACTTAGATTAGTTTCAGCAATTGTCACATCAACTTTTGGATTCATCCCTATTTTATAAAAGGCTTTGGCTTGTTCATAGAACATTTGATATTTATCAACAGTATCTTGTGCAACTTGTCTGGTTTCCATAGCATACAATACATTATAATAAGCATCTTTTGTCTGATAAATAATATCATTTACTATCGCTTCAAATGTTTTCTTATAAGCTTCATAATCAAGTCGTTTTATTGTTGCCTGATTTTGTGTAACTCCAAAATCGTATAGCATCTGTTGCAATGTTGCTTGCCCAGCAAGAAAATAGTTGAACTGTAAATTTTCATTTAATGCATCTGATAATTGTAGCTGTTTTAAATAGGTATAACTGGTTTGCCAAGAAAAAGATGGAAAAAAACTTGCCCAAACTTGTTTTATTCGACTATCTGCCGCCAGAATATCCTGAAATGCGGCACTAATTTGAGGATTATTCCCTAAAGCAATTCGGATACAATTATTAAGCGACATGTCTATATTTTTTTCAACCGAGCCGGAAATAATAGATTCAGAAGTTATTTTTGAAAGTGGCTCGACATCTTGTGCACTTGGGAACTCATGTTTATTTATATTATTCCCAAATTCAGCAGCATAAGCTGGTAAATATAGTAATAGAAAAATGCTAAGCAATCGTTTAATCATTGTTTTTCCTTTTTATTTTTGCTGAAAGTTTATTTTTAAATTCTTCAATCATTACATAGAATGCAGGCACAAGGAATGTCCCCAAAAATGCAACGGCAGTCATTCCTCCAAGAACAGTCATACCCACAGAATGTCTGGATGCTGCACCCGCACCTGAAGCAAATACAAGAGGTAAAAGCCCAAGTATAAATGCAATATTAGTCATCATAACTGCCCTAAATCTGAGTTTTGCAGCTTGCATTGCTGCTTCTTTTATCGGCATCCCATTTTCGTGTGCTTCTTTGGCAAATTCAACAATTAAAATTGCTTGTTTCGTACTTAACCCAAGAAGCATGACCAATCCAATCTGGGAATAGATATCAAGTGAATATCCGGTAACATACTGAAAAAATAATGCCCCAACAAGGGCTACCGGAGTTATTAAAAGTACAGTAACAGGCAAAAACCAACTCTCATAAAGCCCTACTAAAAACAGAAATACGAAAACAAGTGACATTGCAAGAATTGGACCAATTTGTCCACTTGATTCTTTTTCTTGAAGTGATGTACCAGACCAAGCGTATCCCATATCTTGTGGTAATATTTTATCAGATATTTCTTCCATTACACTAAGAGCTTTTCCAGAACTAACATTTCCTCTGGCACTTCCGTTTATGGTGATTGCTGGATACATGTTAAAACGAGTTCTGATATAGGGTCCAACTATATTTTCTGTTTTAATAACTGAGGTCAGCGGTACCATTCTCCCTGATTTATTTTTAACAAATACTTTTCCTAAATCGGAAATTCTTGCTCTATATTCAGAATCTGCTTGCAAATATACCCTATATACCCGACCATACTTGTTGAAATCGTTTACATAGGATTTTGCATAATATGATGCAATTGCATTATAAACTTCGCTTACCTCTACACCTTGAGCAAGAGCCTTATCGACGTCAACATCAATCATCAATTGTGGAAGATTTGCACTATAAGATGTATAAACCATTGCAAAATTTGGATTAGCTTGAGCTTCTGCTATAAGTTTTTTTGCCTCGTTATATAATTCAGAAGCTGAGCGATTACCTTTATCAAGTAATTGATATTCAAACCCGCCAAACATACCCAAACCTGAAATTGCAGGCGGTGAAAAGGTTGCAATTGTTGCCGCAGGATAATTTAAAAAAGTCTTATTAATATTCATAAAATCCCATTTAATGATTCTTCTTTATTTTTACGCTTAGACCAAGGCTTAAGATTAGAAACAATAAATGCAGTATTTTCTCCGTTCATTCCAACAAGAGCAATTGTATCTTTAACCCCTGGAATTTGGAGTAATTTTTCTTCAACATCCTTTGATACATCATCAGTTCTCGATGCAGATGAGCCATCCGGCAGTTGTACTTGTGTAAATAAGGCACCTCTATCCTCAGTTGGTAAAAAACCACCCGGTATAATAAAGAATAATGCCACGGTAAATAATAGAATTAGTCCTAATATACCAAGAGACAAACCGGAATTATCGACAAAACTTTTAGTATATTCCAAGTATTTATCTCTTAAATTGTTAAACCATTTATCAAATTTTTGAATAAAAACGAAATCTGCTTTTTCTTCTCCGGATTTTAGGATTGACGCACATAGAGCAGGTGCAAGCGTAAGCGCCACCAGAGTAGATAGACCTATTGAAGATGCAATACATAAAGCAAATTGTCTAAACATTTGTCCTGTAATTCCACCCATAAATGATACAGGTACAAATACTGCCATAAGAACAAGAGATGTTGCAAGACAGCACCAAATACCTCTTTCATTGTAATTTCTGTTGCAGTTTTTGGATCTTTACCTTCCTGAATATGTCTTTGCGTATTTTCAAGAACTACAATAGCATCGTCGACAACTAATCCTACAGCCAAAACCAAGCCAAATAAAATAAGCAAATTAATAGAAAATCCGAAAAGATGCATAAAAATAAATACACCTATCAATGAAACCGGAATTGCACAAAATGGTATAAATGCGGCTCTGGCAGTACCTAAAAATAAATAAGTAACAATAGATACTAATAAAAGTGCAAGTACCACAGCGCTTATAACTTCATGTATTGATTCTCGTACAAATTCAGTTTCATCATGTTGGATTTTATATTCAATATCCTTAGGGAATGTTTTACTAAGCTCCTTCATTCTTTTTTGAATTTTATTAGACAAATCAATAGCATTCGCCTCAGGCAATTGACTTACAGTAATTATTGCAGCATTTTTCTGACTAATACGAGAGAAGTTTGAATAATTTTCAGCACCTAACTCAACTCTCGCAATGTCTTTTAATTTAATTTGCGCACCATTAGGAAGAGATTTAATAATAATTTCTTCAAAATCTTTAACATCTTCGAGTCTACCTCGAGTTCTCATTGTAAGTTTGATTAGCTGTTTATTTTTCATTGGTTCAACACCTAAATCACCTGCCGGAGATTGAATGTTTTGAGACTGAATTGCCGCTGACACATCACTGGCAGATAAACCATAACTTGCCATTTTATCAGCATTCAACCATATTCTCATTGAATAATTTGATGACCCAAATACAGAAACTTGCCCTACACCTTTAATACGTGCTAACTCATCTTTTATATAAATATCTGCATAATTTGAAATAAACAAATTATCATAAGAGTTATTCGGTGAATTGACTGAAATCAATAACAAACCAGGTCCACCGGTAGATTTTTTTACAGATAATCCGTACCTTTTTACTTCTTCTGGTAAACGTGGTGTTACGAGTTGAAGCTGATTTTGAACATTAATAACAGCCATATCAGGATCAGAACCTACCTCAAAGAATAAAGTAAGCTTGTACGTTCCATTTTGAGAGGTCGAAGACATATAAATCATGTCCTCTACCCCATTTAATTGAGCTTCTACAGGCGCTGCAATTGTCGATTCCAGAACATCAGAACTGGCTCCTGAATATGTTGCAGTAACAACAACTTGTGGTGGAGTGATGGAGGGATATTCTTCAAGTGGAAGAGATTTTATCATTAGTATTCCTGCAAGTAAAATCGCAAGCGAAATTACAATAGCAAGTTTTGGGCGTTTGATAAACAAATTGCCTTGCTTTTCATCTGTCATATTTCATCCTTAAAATATATTATTATTTAGTTTTCTTAGGGGTAATTTTAGATTTTTGTATTAATAACTGAAATTCTTCATTTGAAATTATTTTAACCGGCATACCAGGGGTAACTTTTAAAATACCTTCTGTAATGACTTTGTCACCTTTTTTAAGACCACTTGAAACAATCCAATTGTCGCCAGCTTGTCCTTGGACTTTGATATATGTAAGCTGAGGAAGGTTATTTTCATTCATTTTGTAAACATATTTACCTTCTTGGTTTTCCTGAACTGCTGTTAAAGGGACAATAGGAACATTTACCGGTGAATTTGCATAAACTTTTATTGTAACAAACTCTCCATGAAGAAGTTTATTATCAGGATTTTGGAATGTAGCCCTCATCGTAACCGTACCTGTTGTTTGGTCAACTTTATTATCAAGAAAATCTTGAACACCTTCTAAATTATATTTTTGTCCATTTTGAAAAAATAATTCAACACGACGCTTTTCATTAGCTTTCTTATCAATTGAAGAAATTGCAGAGTAATCTTCAGAAGACAACGGAAATGTAACATATATAGGATTTGTACTGTTTATTGTAGTTAATGACCCTGATGAAGGTGATACATAGTTGCCAACAGTAACATCAATTATCCCTATACGACCGTCAACAGGCGCCTTTACAGTTGTATAATTCAAACTTCTGGTAGAATCTTCATAGCTTGATTCTGCCGCAGTATATTGAGCCTGTAAGGCATTTCTATTGGCAAGAATTTCGTCATATTTTGATTTTGCGATATAATCCTGTTTTACAAGTTCCTCAGCTCTTTGCAGTTGCTTATTTGCATAATCAAGTTGAGCTTTTATATTTTGAATGTTTGCACCTGCAATTTTAGAAGCATTAGTAAATTCGTCAGGTTCTATTAAAAATAGGGTCTGACCTGCTTTTACATAATCTCCTTCTTTGAAAGAAACTTTTTTGTAAATAACCGGAAATACGTGCCATAATACTGACTTGGTACTTTGATACAACACGTCCGGGAGCTTCAAAACTTCTAATAACACTGTCTTGTTTTATCTCTTGAACTACAACTGGTGGAGGCGGAAGAGTTGCACGAGCTTTTTGTTTCATTTTCGAACCCAAAGCAGAGTATGCAAATCTTAAACCAATCAATGCGATAGCTATTATTACAATTGACAGTATTATTTTTTTCACTCAATTCTCCTTAGTTTTGCAGATTAGTTTGAATATAAGCTATCATTTTATTAAGAGCATTGCCACGATGTGATATTGTATTTTTTAACTCTTCTGACATGTCTGCCATTGTGATATTATATCCGTCAACCAAGAAAATCGGATCATAGCCAAAACCGTTAATACCAGACTGTTTTTCTGAAATTTTCCCGTGGCATTCTCCGATTTCTGAGTTAAGAATATTTCCAAACTCATCTACAAGAGTCATAGCACAAACAAATTTTGCCTTTCTATTACCCGAGTTGGCAAGGTTTTCTAAAAGCTTATCAATACGTGCTTGAGCAGTTTCAGCATATCGTGCAGAATGAATCCCCGGAGCGCCTCCTAAAGCTTCAACACACAATCCGGAATCATCGGCAAGCGATATACAACCAGATAATTTTGCCGCTTCCTGAGCTTTTATTAAAGAATTTGCCTCAAATGTTGTACCGTTTTCTTCAGGATTGAAATTTTCTGGGGGTAAAATAAACTCAATACCTGAACCTCTTGAAATCTCATTAATTTCTGCTAATTTATGAGCATTTCCAGTTGCGAAAACTATTTTTATGTTGTTATTTTCCATATCTTCTATGCCTTTTTCCAAATTCATCAATACATTCTGCCAACAAATTTTTCCCAAATTCCGGCCAATATTCATTTTTTATAATAATTTCGGAGTATGCAATCTGCCACAACAAATAATTTGAAATTCGCTGTTCGCCACCTGTTCGAACCAAAATATCAGGGTCCGGAACTCCTGCAGTGTAAAGCGCCTTTGAAACTGTTTCTTCGGTAATTTCTTCAGAATTTATTCCGCTGTTAGAAATTTTTTTAATAGCTTGAACAATTTCATTTCGTGCACCATAATTCAATGCAATTTGTAAATAAACACCCGTATTATTTTTAGTTGTTTCAACCGCATTTGCTAATATTTTTTGTAAATTGGACGAAAATCTTGATAAATCCCCAATAAAATGAATTTGAACATTTTCCTTATGCATTTCTTCAAGTTCATTGGTAAGTGTAACAGCAACCAAATTCATCAAGAAATCAACTTCTTCCTGTTTTCTATTCCAATTTTCTGTTGAAAATGCATAAACAGTAAGGTACTTAACTCCAAAATCATTACAAGCACGCAACGTTTCTTTCAGCGCTTCTACACCTCTTTTATGTCCGAATGCAGACGGAAGATTTTTTTCTTTCGCCCATCGTCTGTTGCCATCCATTATTATTGCAACATGTTTTAAATTTGTATCATTTACAATTTTATTTATCATAATTTTTACCTATACTATTGCACCATGAGATGCATCCTGAACATTTTTTGCATATTTTGCAAGATAGCCGGATTTACATTTTAGCTCAAAAGGTTTCAAGGAGTTACGACGTATTGTAAGTTCTTCATCCGATACGAGTAAGTCAATTGTTCTATTATTTATGTCAATTTTAATCCTGTCACCGTCTTCGATTAATGCAATCGTGCCACCATTTGCAGCTTCAGGACAAACATGTCCAATGCAAATTCCGCGTGTTCCGCCTGAAAATCTTCCATCGGTAATTAAAGCACATGTTGTTCCTAATCCTTTACCTACTAAAAGTGAAGTTGGAGCAAGCATTTCTCTCATACCAGGACCGCCTTTTGGACCTTCGTAACGGATTATTAGAATATCACCGGCTTTAATTTCATCATCCTCTAAAGCTTTCATAGCTTCTTCTTCTGAATTAAAGGTTTTAGCGCTTCCTTCGAATTCATAGCAAGACGGGTCAATACCAGAAATCTTAGTTACACATCCGTCAGTAGCAAGATTACCACGTAAAATACCAAGCCCCGGCTTTGTTGTAACAGGTTCAGAATACGGATGGATTAAATTTGTGTCAACATAAGCATCTTTTGCAATTCTAGATATTTTTAAACCACAGGTTGTCGATTTATCTTTAAGTCCAACATTAGCTTCTAATACAGTTTTCAACAGTGCAGGAACACCACCTGCCTTATGAAAATCAGACATTGTAGGGGTTGCCGCAGGATCTAATTTAACTATTTGATGTATTTTATGGCTTAATTCCTCAAAATCAGCAAGTGTTACATCAATTTCTCCTGCATTTGCAAGAGCTAAAATATGCAAAAAAGAATTCGTCGAACCACCCATAGCGAGGTCACAAATAATTGCATTGCGTAAGGTTTCTTTATCGACAATATCGAGAGGTTTGATATCATTACGCACCAAGTCTACAATTTGCATACCGCTATCAAAAGCTATTCTGCGTTTTTTAGAAGATACCGCAGCAGATGTTGCGCAGAAAGGAAGACTCATACCCATAACTTCTGTTAAACAAGCCATTGTATTAGCAGTGTACATACCTTGGCAAGAACCTGCTGTAGGACAAGATTCTTCCTCAAGTTCGAGAAGTCTTTTTTCGTCAATGTCACCGCTTCTGAATTTACCTACAGCTTCGAAATGAACCTTTTATCATTGTAAGTTTTTCACATCTGCTTTCGCCGTCTAGCATTGGACCTGCAGTGACAACTATGGTTGGGATATTCAATCTAAGGGCAGCTATAAGCATTCCAGGAGTTATTTTGTCACAATTTGATAATAGTACCAATCCATCTAGTTGGTGAGCCTCACAGACTGTCTCCACACAATCTGCAATCAAATCTCTTGACGGTAGTGAGTAACGCATTCCGCAATGTCCCATAGAAATCCCGTCACAAACAGCAGGAACTCCAAAAATGAAAGCCTGCCCGCCTCCTGAATGAATACCTTTTTCAATTTGACGTTCTAACTCTCTCATTCCAATATGACCGGGAACCAAATCAGAAAAAGAACTGGCAATCCCGATAAATGGTCTATCCATATTCTTTTTACTCACTCCTGTAGCCATCAAAAGCCCGCGATGCGGTGTTCTGGCAATCCCTTTTTTTATACTATCACTTCTCATGTGTTATCCTTACTATGTTATAATCTTCGTCCCACTCAATCTCACCATTTGGCGCCAAATTGTGGTAATCATAAGAATTAGAAATATATTGCTTATTGAATAAATCTTTTTGACCAAGTATTTTTGCAATATCAGGTAAAAGTTTTGTACTGCCTGCAAGTGTTCCATCAGCAGAGGCAGCTCTTTCACCATTAAAATACACCTTAGAGCCTGCAAATATAAATTCTTTAACCTCACTATGTGTACAAGGCAGACAATCTGAAACAAGAATAATTTTATTCATTTGCTTAACCTTAAACAATAGTTTTAGTGCATCATCAGAAACATGCACGCCATCAGCGATTACCTCGGTAAATACATCATCATTTATTAAAGCACTTAAGGCTGTTGATTTACCCCTATGCGTTACCCCGCTCATTGCATTAAAGGTGTGTGTCGTTCCATCAATACCTGCTAAATCAGCACCTATACAATGCCCTGCTTGAACTTTTACACCTTTAGTTCTTAAGTATTCTATTAAAGATTTATCAGCAAGTTCAGGAGCTAGAGTTACAATTTTAATGAAATCATCTTCAATTCGTTTAAAATTTTCAAGATTTGGTGTCAAAAAATACTCGGGATTATGAATCCCTTTCTTTTCTGGATTAAGAAAAATACCTTCCAAATGCACTCCGCAAATTTTTGCCATATCAGAAGTTTGCCTAGAGGCTGCATCTTTTATGACTTTAATCTGACGAGTAGTATTTTCAACACTATCAGTTACAAGTGTCGGGAAAATATATCCAATCCCTTCTTTTAAAATTTTATGCGAAAGCTCAAGAACCTCATCAACTGATGCAGTGTTGAAATCAACACCGTAGCAACCATGAAAATGTTGTTCTACAAACAAACTAGACTTCATTAGATTACGCTTCCTGCAAATACTTTTCTTGCTTGCTCTCTATCATCAAAATGGATTGTTTTATCTTTCAAAATCTGATAATCTTCATGCCCTTTACCTGCAATAACAACAACATCATTATTATCAGCAATTGATTTTAATAATCCGATAGCTTCACCTCTATCAGGCTCGACAGTAACAATTTCAGGATTAACAGATTGCAAACCTGCAATAATGTCTGTAATAATCTGTTGAGGATCTTCTGAACGTGGATTATCACTTGTGATAACAATTTTATCTGCAAGTTTTTGTGCAATTGCCCCCATTTTTGGACGTTTTGTTGCATCTCTGTCACCACCGCAACCAAATAGACAAATTAGTTTACCACCTTGAGGAGTAATTTCTCTTGCAGATTTTAAAACATTTTCTAACCCATCAGGTGTGTGAGCATAGTCAACAATTACAAGAGGTTTTTTATTAACTACTTCAAATCTTCCAGCAACACCGTGAACGTTTTGTAATGCTTTCAGAGCTATTTTAATATCAATTCCTACAGCAACAGATGCAGATAATGCAGCAAGCACATTATAAACACTAAACATACCATTCATGTGAAGATTAACCGGATATTCTTCCCCATTAGTACAAAGTGTAAATTCAGCACCGTTTAGAGAAAAACAAATATTTTTAGCCATAAAGTCTGCGGATTTTTTTACTCCGTATGTAAATCTTCTAACACCATCCGGAACAACAGATAAAAATCTTTCGCCATATTCATCATCCATATTAATTACGGCAAAATCTTCATCTGTAAGTCTTTCAAATAATAAAGCTTTTGCTTTAAAATAATTTTCCATTGTAATGTGATAGTCAAGGTGGTCCTGAGTTAAATTAGTTAAAACTGCACCATTGAAGCGACATCCTCCGACACGATTTTGCTCAAGAGCATGTGAACTTACCTCCATAACAACATTATCAATCTTTTCAACATCTTTTATCATACGTAAAGTAGCCTGTAATTCAGGAGCTTGCGGAGTTGTATGTTTTGCATCTCTGTATTCGCCGTTTGAAGATAATTTATAGCCTAATGTTCCAATAAGAGCGCATTTGTCTGCATTTTCTTCAAATATTTTTTGAATTAAATGTGTAACTGTAGTTTTTCCATTTGTACCAGTGATACCAATTAAATTAATACCCATTGATGGTCTTGAATAAAATCTGTCTGCAATATCTGCGATTTTGTGTCTTGTAGAATCAACTTGAACTTGAGGAACATCTACACCAATAATTTTTCTTTCTACGAGCAACGCAGCTGCACCATTATCAATCGCCATTTGAGCATATTCATGCCCGTCAGTATGCTCACCAACTAAACAGATAAAAATGTCACCCTTTTTAGTTGTTTTAGAATTATAAGAAATCCCTGAAATTTCAACATTTTTAAAATTTATTAAATCACTATATTTTAAATATTCAATTAATTCATCTAATTTCATTGTAATTATCTCCCTATACTAATTTTTATTTTTTTCAACAGTAGGCACCTTATCAGGCTTAAGATCTAAAATTCTTGCGGTTTGCTCTGCCACTTCATGGAACACAGGTCCTGCAACAGTATTACCCCAAACCGGTCCCTTAGATGCACTATCTACGACAACGTAAATAAGCACTTTAGGGTCACTTGCCGGTAAATACCCAATAGTTGAAGTATACATTGCACCTGAGTATCCGGAACCGTTCTCAAGAGGTTTTCTTGATGTACCGGTTTTTGCTGCAACATTATACTTGTCCAATTTGATATTGGATTTACCATTATTTATACTGACAGCCAACAGTTTTGTAATTGTTCTTGCCGTTTCAGGAGAAATAACCTGAACGCGTTTAACTTTTTCAGCTTCTTCCTCAGGTGAATATTTTATAACATGTGGAGTAACTCTGACACCATCATTTGCAAGTGCGGATACAGCTGAAACCATTTGCATAATAGAAACGGATGTTCCATATCCGTAAGACATTGTCATGTGAAGACCTCTGTCCCAGAATTTAGGTGAAGCAAGCAGACCTGAGGATTCCCCAGGCAAGTCAATTCCTGACTTTTCACCAAAGCCGAATTTTCTAAGCATATTATAAAATTCATGATGGGTCATTAAGAAACCAACATTTACCGAACCTATATTACTTGAATGCTCAAATAGATACACTAAATCAATTTTTCCAGGAGCACCTTTTTCTCTATAGTCATAATTTTCAATAGTATACCCGCCAAATTTCATTCTTCCGGAATCTTCAATAATAGATTTTTCATTTATTTTACCCAATTCCATGGCACTGGTTACTGTTATAGTTTTAAATGTTGATCCAGGAGGATAAACATCCGTAAGTGTCCAGTTTTTTATTTGAGTATTACTTGCTTTTTGAAAATTGTTCGGATCATAAGTCGGATAAACTGCATAAGCAAGGATTTCTCCGTTCTTAGGATTCATAACAATAACAGCTCCTCGCAAAGCTTCTTTTTCTTCAATAATTTTGTGCAATTCTTTTTCACATACGTGTTGAATAGCTGCATCAATTGTTAAAACTACATCTTGCCCTTTTGGATTAACGGTAGGCGCTACAGGGTCAGTAGAGAAATTGTAAATAATTTTACCATCACGTGTTTTTTGATATCTTGTGGCTCTGACTACATGTTCAAGTTTATCTTTTGCAGTAAGCTCTACTCCGTTTGAAACATCTGCATCAAAATTGTAAAATCCAAGAACATGAGATGCAAACACACCCTGAGGATATTCTCGTGTATTTTTCTTATCAAGTGAAATTGAACGAAAGCTATTTTCACTTATTATTTTCATAATTTTTTTTGCGGTATCTCTATCAACATCTTTTTTAATAGCAATTACAGGGATTTTTTTATTAGAAATTTTAGCTCTTAATTCTCCTTCAGGAATACCCAGAACAGGTGAAAACAGTTTAGCAATTTTTTCAGGAGTTTCTTTCTCCGTATAATCAACTGGTCTTGCATAAATATTATAATAAATTCGGTCAGTTGCAAGTTTTATTCCGTGACAGTCATAGATATCACCTCTTACAGCAAAATCGTGACTAGAACGTTGCATTTTACCTCGCTCACGATATTTTTGAAAATCAAATATTTGAATTATAAAAAGATGGGCAACAAGAATAAATATAGCAATACAATATAAAATATCCAAACTATCATTTACACGGTTGCAATACCTGTTTCTTGAAGATTTTCTGGTTTTATCTAATTCTCTTCTCATAATCTATCCCTTACATCATTAATTTTACCATAACGAGTTGTAAATATCGAAATTATTAAATAAATTTACGAAATTATAATTTTCGTTAAATTATTGTATATTGATAATATGAGAGTAACAAGAGCAAAAATATTTTTGTCATTTATTTTATTGAGCAGCCTTTATACAAAAACCTTAGCTGCAAACATCGTTTATCCGAAATCAGATAATGTTATCATAAATGCACCGGAAACTTTCTTTATAGGAAATGAATTAACGACAAAAGAGTTAACAATTAATGATGAACCAGTAGAAATTCATCCTACAGGAGGGTTCTGGCATGTTGTGAATTTAAATCCGGGCGAAAATATTTTTAAAATTAATAATGGAAAAGAAATTAAAACTTACAAAATAACTAGAAACAGCTATATATCTTCATCATCCAAAAAGGATATTACAACTATATTTGAAAATCCAAAATTTGCTGTTACAAAATCTGATAACGCACCTCTTCGCTCAATGCCGAATGAAAATGGTTTAAACAGATTACAACATTATCAAAAAGGAATTCCTTTGAAAGTTATCGGAGAATATGGTAGTTTTTACAAAGTTCAGCTTGCCAGAGATGATTATGCGTGGATTGCTAAGGATAATGTTAGTATTACAAAAATGAATTTCATTCAAAATGCAAAAATTTTATCTTACGATTATACGGAAACTCCTGATAAAAGACGATTTGAACTTAATTTATCAAAACGTGTACCCTATATACTCTCCGAAAGTCTGGGTTTAGATTTAACAGTATTTGGAATAGAGGATTTCCCTTATAACAAATATGAATTTCATATCAATAAGCTTGATAAAATCTCCGGATTCAACAGTTATTATACTTCTGATAATAGACTTATTGTTGAAGTATCTACCCCTCCAAAAGCTTTAAAAGGGTTAAAAATTACAATTGACCCGGGACACGGAGGACAAGAATCAGGTGCAATAGGTTGCCTTGGCGACAAAGAAAAAGATGTTAATCTTGCCATTGCCCTAAAGTTAAAAAATAAATTGCAGGATGCGGGCGCCAAAGTATTTATGACAAGAGAAAATGACTCATCGGTGAGCTTATCAGATAGAGTAAAACTTACCAATGAGAATAATTCGCAAATTTTTATCAGTATACATAACAATGCCTTACCTGACGCAGCAGCACATCTAAAAAGTACAGGCTCAGAAGTTTATTATTTTTATCCGCAGTCTCGTGCACTTGCAAAATCTGTGTTAAAATCATTAACAGAGGAAACTGGATTAAAATCGAACGGAGCTAAAGCACAAAGTTTTGCTGTTATTAGAAATACAAACTGTCCGGCTATACTTATTGAACTTGGTTATATAATAAATCCAGAAGATAATTCAAAAATTTTAAACAATGAATTTCAACAAAAAGCTGCAGAAGCAATAGTACATGGAGTGGAAAATTACTTAAATGACATACAATAACGAAAAAATCGGAGCATTTATTGTTCCTACAGGAATAGGAGCTTCTATAGGCGGTTATGCAGGAGATGCAAGTTGTTATGCAAGAAAGTTTGCTAAATATTCTAAACTTATTGTTAATCCTAATGTAGTCAACGCAGCATGTTTCTCTGGGATTACAGAAAATATGCTATATACAGAAGGGTATACTATTGATAGTTTTTTCAAAGGTGAGATAAATTTAATTCCTTCAGCTAACAATAAAATTGGAATTATTTATGATAAAGCTATACCTCAAGATGTTTTAAATATTCATTTAAACACTCAAAATGCGGTAAAAGTAATCTACGGAATTGATATTACAGCTTATGAAATCACTGACAGTGAAGTCGGAGTTGAATTTTTTATGACATCTGAAGGTATTTCAGCAGGAAGTGTTAAGAATATTGAAACAATAGGAAGGGCGTGTGAGGCGCTATTAGAAAAGGGTTGTGATGCTATTACGATTGTATGCTTATTTGAAGATGCCGAAGACGATAATGAACAATACTGTGAAGGCATTGGTGCTGACCCTGTTGGAGGAGTTGAAGCAATAATTTCACATTATATTTCTAAGAAATATAATGTACCATGCGCACATGCTCCCGCATTTGAAGATTATACAATACCATCCGAAATCGTAAATCCAAAAGCAGCAGCCGAATATATAACTCCGACATTTTTACCTTGTATTCTATTAGGATTAGCAAAAGCACCTAAAATCACAACAAATTATAGCGGAATAAATGTCTCTGATATTGATTTTCTGGTAATGCCATATAACTCGCTTGGCTCTACTCCGGTATTTGAAGCTCTCAAGAATAATATTCCGATATTTGCAGTAAAAGAAAATAAAACAGAACTGGATGTGACTAAAAATAAAATTTTAAATACTTCTAAAATTATTGAAGTCAAATCTTATGATGAAGCATTGAAAATAATATTAGAACGCTAAAAATTTTGGTTGCTCGTTTAGGTTATAAAACATTTTTGCTGCATTTTTAAATTGTTCAGGATTTGAACTTACATAAAAGTCCTCGAACCTCTCTGTAGTAGCATCATTAATAAGATTATTTTTTTCTAAATCTAGTTTAATATACTCTGCAAAATGAGTTGCCGGGTCTATAAACAAATCCTTGTTCACAAAATGTGATAAAACATTCAACAAAAATGGATAATGAGTACATCCTAAAACAATTTTTTGAGGATTATTCAACATCATTTTATCCAAATCTGATTTGATAATTGCAACACTATCAGGATTTGTAAGTGTATTTTTTTCAACAATATTAACCCATTCAGGACAATGTTGTCCAAAAACTTTCATTTTTTTATTATATTTTTCAATCTCACGCGGATATACATTTGAGGTAATTGTTGCTCTTGTTGCAAATACACCAAGACGTTCAATTGGTAATTCGGAAAGCAATTGTGTAACAGATTGCACAATTGGATATATTTTAAAGTTATATTTACCGTTTATTTCATCGAAAATAACAGAAGATGTTGTATTACAAGCCATAACAACAGCTTTACACTGTTTTTCTTCAAAAAATTTAAGAATTTTAGCTGAGTAGTCTAAAAGTTCAGCTTTTGTTTTTTCACCATACGGAACGTGTAATGTATCTCCGTAATAAATGAATTTTTCATTTGGAAGTAATTTTTTTACTTTATTTAGCACAGTTAATCCGCCAACTCCAGAATCAAAAAATGCAATCGGAGAATTACTGTCTAATTTACTTAAAGTACTCATATATACCCTCAGCTATTGCCTTTGCAGTTGCCTGCTTTCTTGCTTCAGACATAATTTGTTCTCTTTCTGTAGGGTTGGATAAAAATCCTATTTCTACTAGAACTGCAGGTGCTGTAGTATGATTTATAACATAAAATTTAGATTTGAACAAGCCACGATCATTTGCATTTATGTGATTTAGCAATGAAGCATGAATATTTTTTGCAAGCTTCAAGCTATTATCTTTGTAATAATGTGTTTCTAATCCGTTTGGTGCTGTGTTATTTGATGAATTTACGTGAATACTAACGAAAATATCAGGTTCAATTTCTTCACTTATATCAACGCGTTCCTGAAGAGAGACTGTCTTATCCGTATCTCTTGTCATTGTTACAATATATCCTTTTTTCTCCAATAAAGCAGTCACACGTTTAGAAACATCAAGAGTAATATTTTTTTCGTAAATATTATTTCTTATTGCACCACAATCAGAACCTCCATGACCCGGATCAATTACAATATATTTTTTATTGCTTGTTTTCTTAGGCACAACAGGCTCAACAACAATAACAGGTTCTGTTGGGCGCTCCGGTAATTGAATACTTGAAGATTTAACCTTTATTCTTAAAGTTTTACCATCACTACCAGTATGTATATCAAAAATATCATCTTTCCCTGTAGGAATAGTTAATTTTACCCCTCCATTTTTTAAGGTTGCAAACTTAATTCCCTCAAAAATAAATGCAGATTTAGAATCAACATCCTGATATTTATCAACATTATACAATATTAAATTCATTGATGAAGCTGTTCTGGAAATTCCATAAACAATAGGCTTTGAAAAAACAAGTTTCATTGTATGAGCCGTTATATCAGTAATCTCATCATATACGGAATTTAAGGTTGCTTTAATTGTAGTCAGATTTTGTGGGTTTTGGCTCTTAGAATCAACGAATACCAATCTTTGCATGTCAGGATAAATAACAGGAATATATCTGTCAGGATTTGAACAGGTTATAACAACTCTGGCAGTGTTACGGTTAAATTGACCTATTTTAATTGAGTCGCCTTGATTAAACTTCATTTCTTTATTACGAATTGCAGTATTTACCACAGAATTTTGGATATCATAAGCAACACGCGAAGGATTAGTAAGATACATAGGTTTTGACAAAGTAATTGCACCAACACCAGTAATTATTGCATCATCACCTTTAAAATTCAGATTATCAAGGTAAAATTTGGTAGGTAAAACTATATCTTTTTTTGACAATACATAATTTTTGTTCTCATTCGATTGACCAATATTAAACGCTGAATTTATTTGTCCCATGACACTTGTATCGGTAACCGAAACAGGAATGTGAACAGATGTAGTTTCATATAGTTCTGCTACTGCACTTTCACTGTATGTTTGCTGAAAATAGTAATTTGACATTGACGGATTTCTGAACCTTAAAAATAAAGTATTATTTACTTTTCTTAGTTGCATGTTATATGGATTATAACCTTGGTTATAATTCACCACAACTCTGACAATATTTGGATTTGTAGAGAACTGACTTACAAGAATCTCTTTTATGCCAGGAGAATTAACTATTAAATTCTGAACGGAACATTTTAATATCGCAGAGTTTATATCAAAATAAGCTTTATTTTCATCCGGGAGAACATAAAGTTTTGGATTTTGTGAAAATGTATTATCATCATCATTATCGTACGTGTTTATTGCTAAAAATGATGAAGAATTATCATACACAACAGACGAAATCCCTATATCTGCAGCAAACGCAGGTATAAAGCTCAGGATAAATGCAAATATTATTACTATTTTCAGAAATATATTTTTCATATAATGATACCTTTTATAAAATTATATGATTATTTTTAAGAAATAGCAAAAATGTTACATCTATATAATATTTTTTTTACCTAATATGTAAGCCGCTTCAGTTCTATTTCTAGCACCAAGCGCAGCAATAATAGCGCTGATATAAGCTTTAACAGTGTGTTTACTCAAGTACAAAGTTTTTGCTATTTCAACATTCTTCATGCCTAAAGCTAAGTAAGAACAAATTTCTAATTCTCTTTTAGTTAAATTTTTCATAAAATACCTCCATATCCTAGATTATAAAAGCAGTTTATAAATAATTTCTTAATAATAATTCCAGTTTCAAAAAATTTTCAAAAATAACTTGAAAAATTTATTTTTTTTTAATACTATATAAATATAAACGATTTTAAGCGTGCGTAGCTCAGTTGGATAGAGTGTTTGGCTACGAACCAAAAGGTCGGGGGTTCGAATCCCTCCGCGCGTAAATAAAAGCCCCTCAATAACTGAGGGGCTTTTATTTTATTATTTACAAGATTCTTTTTAAATAAATCATATCTATAAGTTGAACGCCATTCTCAAATATTGGATGACTATAGTTATCTGTAAAAAAATTTTTTACTACATGGGAACGAGTAAAGCCGCATTTTTCATAAAAAGGGATTGTTAAAGGACTATCACCTGTTCCGACCTGTAAAATCGAATACTGCCCCTTATATTTCTTAGCTAAAAAATTAATTAATATTTTGCCATAACCTCGACCTTGATATTCAGGTTTTGTTGCAATGTTCTTAATTTCAAGGATACCATTACTTTGTCCGACAACAACACACTCAGATACAACCTCAGCATCTTTTAAGACAAACATTGTACCCTTATCAATGTATTTGTCTATCATATTTTCTTGTTCATCTGCTAACAACAGCAGCGAAAGATATTGTTTTTTATTTGTTACGACTTCTATTATTTCCATTAGATTTTTTAAAGAGTTCATAAAATTATATTTTCCAGTTTGAGTAATTTTATTTTTCGTTCAAGCCCTCCAGCATATCCGGTTAAATTTCCATTTGAGGCGATAACACGATGGCATGGAATAATAATACTTATAGGATTATGTCCAATGGCACCACCAACAGCCTGAGCAGACATTTTACTTAAACCTCTTTGTTTAGCAATAATCTGAGAAATTTCTCCGTATGTAGTTGTTTGACCGTATGGAATAGTTTTTAATATTTCCCAAACCGCAAGTCGAAATTCCGAACCGCTCAAATTTATTGCAGGCATAAAGCTTGGTTCAATACCACTAAAATATATATCAAACCATTTTTTTGTTTGATGAAATATTGGCAAATCTTTTTCAATAGGCGTGCTATTCAAGGTTTCTCCAAAGTACTTCCCATTATTAAACCAAGCACCAGTCAAGACCTGCCCATCGCTTGCAATTGTAATTTCTCCCAGTGGGGACTTATATTTAGATATATAATTCATAGTTTACCTAAAAATCCTTGACAAGTTACTAATAATACTATATACTATACTACAATAATAGTACAAATCTTATTTATGACTAACTATACATATATGCGCTAACTTCCCGACTGGGAGGTTTTTCTTTTGTTTAAACAGCTTTATCGCCAAATACCTGACGCTGAACTTCTAGTCCCGTTTTGGTAGTAGCAAGACCTGCTTGAGAGCTTTCTTTTAATGTAGGAGACATTAAAGCACCTGTTTGTTCCATAGCATCAATGACTTCATCCAACGGGATTTTTGACTCTACCCCAGCAAGGGCTAATTCTGCAGCTGTAATTGCATGAACAGCAAGAAACGGATTACGTTTAACACACGGAACTTCTACCAAACCTGCAACCGGATCACAAGTTAAACCTAATAAATTCTTCATAGCAAGCGCTGATGCATTAAGAACTTGAGTTACACTTCCACCACGAAGCTGGCAAACAGCCGCCGCACTCATTGCAGAGGCAGCACCACATTCCGCCTGACAACCTGCAACAGCACCGGCAAGTGAAACCTTAGCTGAAATTATACGTCCAATTTCACCGGCTGTAATCAAAGCATTTAATTGCTCTCTTTCTGAATGATTATATTCTTCAGATACTGAAATTAACGCTGCAGGTAAAATACCACAAGAACCTGCGGTAGGACACGCTACAATTTTACCCATTCTAATATTTTCTTCACTCGTAGCAAGTGCATATTCAAGAATTTTTTCAGAAACAGGACCTAACATAGAGCGTTCGGATTTATAACGTTGTTGCACTCTATTGCAATCTTGCCCACACATACCACTCATTGAAAGTTCTTGACTTGTCATACCTGTTCGAATGGCTTCTTTCATTGCAAAAAGGCTTTTATTAGCAAACGTTCTTACTTCGTCAACTGTAATATCAGCATCTTGTGCCATATTTTCCTGAGCTACTTCATATATTTTTTTATCTTTACATATGCAAATTTCATGTAATTGTTCAAATGTGTTAATTGCTATATTCATTTTAATTTTCCAACTTTTCAACGTAACTTACAAAATAAACATTCGGAATTTCTTCCACAGTTTTAATAATTTCTTCATCAATATGTCCATCAATACTTATAATCATAGAAGCATCCCGACCTTTTGCATTACGATCACAAATTAACGAAGCGATATTAATATTCTTAGCTTGCAAAACTGATGAAACTTGAGAAATCATTCCCGGCATATCCTTATATACAAGAATTAGAGTATTGTACTTACCAGTCAGTTTTACATTAAATTCATTAATTTTTCTAATAACAACTTCCCCTGCACCGACAGACTCTCCGGCAATAAACATATCATTATCACCTTTAATATACATTTCAACGGCATTTGGATGATATTTAAAATTATCATAATATTCAAATTCATATTTTACTGACTTTGCAATATCAGATTCAAAAATATCTTTAATTCGTCTATCATCAACACTGAGTCCTAAAATTCCCAGCCAAAAGACCTTTTTCTGTTCCATGTCCTTTGCCTGTGTGAGCATAGGAGTTATAGAGTTTGAATAAAACTTCTTTTGGTGTATTTTTGTAAATATTCTTAGCCAAAAGTCCTAATCTGACAGCCCCCGCCGTATGAGAACTGGATGGGCCAATCATAACGGGCGAAATTATATCAAATAATGTCGATTTTTTCATTTAGTATCCCTTATTTAAATTGTTTTCAATACGTTCTTTTAAAGCTTTTGTATCTTCAATTTCCTGAACTCTTTCATCAATTATTTCTTTTTGGTTATTCATCCTGACATTATCATCGAAAGGGTTTGAACGCCCATAATTTGAGTGAAAACATGTAAAATACAAAACTGTAATCACAACAATAACAATCAATAATTCCAAAACACCAAAAGCTTTTTTCATTTATCGCAACCTATTTTTGGTAATAAACATTTTAACTGCCTCATCATTATCAAGTGGTGTTCTCAATGAATCTTGACTCATTTTGAAATCTTTAATTTGCTTAGCCACAAAATAACGGTTATAAAAAGACAAACCGAGCCACATAATAATAGAGAAAAGAACAACACCTAGCATTGCAAGTGAAAATTTTACAGCAATAGTTTTCATCGCAGAAAGATGAGGTTTATTTATTGCATAGGCAAAGTTAGTAGTGCATAAAAACACTACTAAAATTGCGTATGTAAAACAATTAAAGAATTTATTCTTCACTTTCATCCTCAGTTGTCTTCTTTTTTCTGGAAGTCTTAGTAGCTTTTGAAGCTCCGCGATTAGGACGTCGTGTTTTCTTTTTCGGTTCTTCCTCTACAACGGCAGGAGCTTCCTGTTCAACTGGTGCAGATACAACAGGTTCAGAGTCCTCTGTAGTTTGAGCTGTTTCTACCACAGGTTCAGCTTTTCTTTGCTGTAGTTTTACGTTTTCTTGATTTACCTTTGATTTTAGGCTCTACAATCGGCTCTTCCACTACAGGAGGAACTTCTTCAACTTCGACAGGTGCAACAGCAGGTTCAACAGTTTCAACCGGAGTTTCTTGTACAGGTTGTTCTACAGGTTTAGTTTCAGTTTCTTCAACCGGCTGAGCTTGTTTAGTTCTGTCAAATTTATTTTTACGATTTTTACTGCGTTTGTTATTTTCTTTTTTTACAGCTTCCTCTGATGCAGTAACTTCAGGTTCTGTCTCAATTACAGGTTTTTGAATTTGTTCTTGTTCTTCTTGTACTTGAGGTTGGTTATTTTTATTATTATTAAACTTATTATTTTTCTTAAAGTTACCGGTAGGAAGTTTTAATTTTGCAGCTTTTGCACGGTATTCACCTTCTGCAGTTGGAGTTGCAAAGTTAAAATCAATCATAGAATATCCACTACCTTGACAGTGAGGACATCTTTTTGTGAATATTTCAGACAAAGACTGTCCTTGACGATGTCTTGTAAGTTCTACAAGTCCTAAATCTGATAATTGACCGACTTGAGGTTTTGCTTTATCAGGTTCAAGTGCAATTTCTAATTCTTCCATCATTGCAAGCTTATCTGCTCTTGACATCATATCAATAAAGTCAACAATAATCATACCGCCGATATTTCTTAGACGTAACTGACGTGCAATTTCATGAACAGCTTCAATATTAGTTTTTAAAATTGTTTCATCTTGAGTTGCAGAACTAATAAATTTACCACTGTTAACATCAATTACGGTCAAAGCTTCTGTTTGTTGAATGAATAAATAACCGCCTGATGGCATATTAACTTTTACATTCAAAGCAGCTTTAATTTCTTTATGAATATCCATAGCAATCAAAAGCGGTTCATTTCCTTTGTACAAAGTAACTTGAATACCTTTTGACATGTGCCAGTTTTGAAGAATTGTTTGAACTCTGTTAAGTGCAAACGGGGTATCTACAATAATTTCTTTAACATCATCTGTACAAGCCTCTCTAATAACCCTATACAACAAATCTTGATCTCTGTAGATAAGATTTGGCGGATCAAGTGATTCTGCCGATGTAATAATGTTATTCCACTTTTCTAAAAGAATTTCTAAATCTTCCTGAATATCAGCTTCTGATTGTCCTTCAGCTTCTGTTCTGATAATAACCCCAACTCCGACAGGCTTAATCAAGTTAACAATAGATTTAAGTCTTGCGCGTTCTTTAGAATTTTCAATCTTTTTACTAACGCTTACACCAGGTTCATTCGGCATCAATACCAAAAATCTACCAGGAAGGCTGATTTCTGTAGTAACACGAGGACCTTTATGTCCTGTTGGTTCTTTTACAACTTGAACAACCAATTTTTGTTTAGGAGAAAGTTTTTCTTTTAAAGTACCTTTACCCATAACATCCTGTGCATGTAAAAAGCCCATCTTATCTGTTCCAACATTTACAAAAGCAGCGTCGATACTAGGTAAAATATTATCTACAGTCGCTAAATAAACATCTCCAAGTAAAACTTCACCTCTGTGAATAAAAAAGTCTGTTACTTTTTTGTTTTCAAGAACTGCGGCAATATTATCTCTTTCCGCAATTACAATCTTTTTCTCAATACTTTGATTGGAATTTCTGTTTCTGTCGTTCATAAAAAATCCTTTTCTATAACTCATGTAAAGACTCGGTTAGGAATTTTACACGCGTAATGTCAAACAAGACATTCGGAGCAATAATATTCATCAAAACATCTGCTCTAAGCGGTGGAATCTCAGATCCTTGACCGGTCTTTAATACTATAAATAAACATTCATCTTCAAATCGATGTGAACCGATTGAAGTTTTAATATTCATTGTTTTTACTAAACCTTTTTTGTTTTTCTTCTCGATTAAAATTTCATCAGAAGCCAAAACTTTTTCTGTATTATATACTAAATTTTCAAAATCGTAAAGGGGGACATCATCCCTTGATGTTGAAGATTGAGATGTAAATAACTTAATCTTATACTCAGCCCAACAAGCTTCATGATCAATTGCAGGTGCTGATTTTTCAATCTGCTCAACTGAAATTATTTCAGATTCTTTAGGTAAAACTTTTTGGAGTTCGGATTTAACAAAATCCAGTGAAGAATTTTCCCATAGTTCAATATCAACAAGTTCAGTCAAACTTTCGCAGAACAATGGAAGCGCGATTCCCATTGATATTTTCATTGTTGGATTGTATCCGTAAGAGAATGCAACCTGCAAATCAGACCTAGTAATTGATTTAAAAAATGTATTCTGCCAATCCAAATGAGAAAAATACTTCAAAATACCTGTTTTTGTAAGCTTCACACGATAACGGAATGTTTCTTTAACATTTTTAGGGCAAACAGAAGGATCGACATGTACTTGAGCTTCTTTTGCCTTTTGTTGTGCAATTTCGCTTGCCGTAAATGGTTTTGCCATAACTTTATGAGTATTAAAATTTTGACAAACTCCACAGCCAACACAATGATGCTGACAAGTCGGCACAATATGTGGCGAATTTTCATCTACTGCAAACGCTTTTTTATATTCATCAATAAACCATTCTTTATTTACCCCGATATCAATAAAATCCCAAGGCAACGGTTTATCCAGTTCATATTGAGTTTGAGCAAGAGTATTAAGACTTATACCTAACTCTTCAGCCGTCTCAAACCATACATTTCTTATCAAAATATTCTCCCCAGGCATCAAGATAGCAGCCTTTTTTGTAAAGTTTTTCTATATACTTACACATAGATGCATCACCACGTGTTAAAACAGCTTCCAATATAGAAACAAATTTTTCGTGATAATTAACTTTAACACCTTTAATGTGTTTAACCTGTTCCATCAAATAATGAATATGCTCAGTTACTTTATCCAAATCCATTTGAGGACACCATTGGAATGGGGTAAAAGGTTTCGGCACAAATATTGATAGCGTACAAGTCAAATCAAGAGAATGTTTTAACCCTTTTTCTTTTTTGATAAGTCTTGAACGATAGCGAATTTTTCTGAACAGCTCTGCCATTTCGTCCATATCTTGAAGAGTTTCGGTTGGTAAACCACAGATAAAATAGAATTTTACCCTTGACCAGCCATTTTCATAAAGTGTTAAAACAGCATCCAGAATTTGATCTTCCGTAATATTTTTCTTAATAACATCGCGAAGCCGCTGGCTTCCTGCCTCCGGTGCAAGTGTCATTGTTGATTTTCTAACACTTTGTACAAGATTTGCAAGTTCAAGATTAAATCCGTCAATTCTTTGACTCGGAAGAGATACTGAAATCTTTTTGTCATTAAAATCAACTGCAAGTTCTTTTATAACTTCATTGATATTTGCATAATCGTTTGAAGACAAGGATAACAGAGAATATTCATCATAACCTGTATTTTTCACAAGGTCTTTTGAAATTTTAATAATATCTTCAGCTTCGCGTTCTCTGATAGGTAAAGTTACGTGCCCGGGCTGACAAAATCTACACATTCTGCCACAACCTCTACGAATTTCTACAACCGCTCTATCCTGAATTGAAGACGAAAACGGGATAGGATATGACTTCAAAGCTGTCTCATAATCCAATTGTGCAATACGTTTTTTTACCCTTAATGAGGCAACCCCCCATCTGCCGCAATTTTCGTCTGAACATAGTGCTTTTATTCTTTCTTGACGTGGTAATCCTTTTGTTTCTTCCAAGATTTTACAAACTTCGATAATTGAATCTTCACCATCTCCAATCATAAAGACATCAATAAAATCAGATAGTGGTAATGGATTATACGCGCAAGGTCCGCCCGCAATAATAATAGGATGCTCATCTGTCCTATCTTCATTACGATAAGGAATCCCAGACATTTCAAGCATTTTTAAAACTGTAGGATATGCCATTTCATATTGGAGAGAAAATCCAACAGCATCAAAATCTTTTATCGGCTTTTTGCTCTCAAGTGAATACAACGGATACGGATTAAAATCAGGTTCCGGCGCATAAACCCTGTCACACATATAATTCGGTTCTCTATTGATAAGTTCATAAAGAACTCTTACACCCAAATTTGAAATCCCTATTTCGTATTTATCAGGGAATGCTAATGCAAAACGAACTTTTGCCGATTCAAAATCTTTATTATGGGATAAATACTCGCCACCTACATATTGATAAGGTTTTGTACATTTGAATAAACTTTCATGATATTTATTAAAAAAACACATTTTTCCTATTCTCTTATGCTAAATCTTCCGGGAAATATTTTTCTATTTCTAGAATAGTGCCATCCAGAGTATTTTCGTCAAAAGATTTCATAAATTTAAACAAATCTTCATTCGGAACATCATAAGAATATAAAACAATTTCATCATCAATTTCGCGCATTACAGTCACCATATAATGGCATTTTGAACGATATTTCAGAAGATGTTCTTTATTAAATTTATTTCCGTTTGTATCTTTTTTTACTTTTACATAATTAAATCCTGCATAATACTTGATTTTTTCTTTCACATCAGGTGTTATACGGTTGTTATTATGTTTTGAAAATAAATTAATAACATTCTTATTCATATCTTCAGGCACAATACTCCCTCCACTATTATATTAAACAATAGAAATATTAAAATGTCTAAAATATTAAGAATTCATTTCTTTAAGATAGTCAATAACTTTTAAAGCAACTTCTCGCCTTACATCATCAGGAGCAAGTCTTAAATATTCGATAGCATGAGAAACTTTAACATTTTTATCATACCATCTGCGCATAATATAATTGTACTGATCTTCAAGACTCAGTTCTTTAAGTTCCACATCCTTCATCAAGTCAATAATAAAATCTGCACATCGGATTTGTATCACCTCTGCAGAATGTTCTAAATCGTTGATAGCTTTACTTACAGCGGCATCTGCATCGTACCATCTTTTAAACATTTTCATAACTTAGCCCTCATATTGTTAAGAATATTAAACCAAATTTTTGCAAAAAAGTAAATTACTTTACAAAAAATTACTTTATATAAATGTAGGTCAAAGGTTATCGGAAGGTTTGTCATGCAAGACAACAGTTATATGTACAATTTATCAAATCCTGCCCTTCACAGAGATTTAGGTGAAGCAAACATGAATATGATGTTTCCAAATCCTGTAATGTGCGGAGGAATGGGTTTTGTTCCCGGAATAACAGGTTCTATGAGCAATGTACAGATGCAAGGTTCCTTAAGAAAGGATACTTTTGGCGAAACCAGACAACAAAAAGACAGTAAAAATTATAAAAAAATATTTGTTACCGCAGGTTTGATAATTGGCAGCATTCTTTGTTTTAAAGGTGGCAAAAAAATCTTTGGTAAAATTGGAGATTTCTTCAAAAAATTCAAAAAATAAATTCCAAATAACAATAGTGTAGATAGTGTGTAAATTATTAGCAGGATTTTTAAATCCTGCTTTTTTATGCTATATTGGTTTTTATAAGAGAAAAGGAGTGTATATTATGGCAAAAGATTGCAGTTTTGATATTGTATCTGAGTACAATAAACAAGAATTGGTCAACGCTGTTGACCAGGTAAAAAGAGAGCTTACATCAAGATTTGATTTAAAAAATTCAAATTCTGAAGTTGATTTAGAAGCAGATAAATCAATTACAATAACTACTAACGATGAAATGAAATTAAGAAATATTATTGATATTTTACAATCTAAACTTGTTAAAAGAAATCTAAGTATAAAAATCTTAGACCCGAAACCTGTAGAAAATGCTCTTGGCGGCAATGTTAGACAGGTATTTGAACTAAAAAAAGGCTTAACTCAAGAACTCGCAAAAACAATTGTTGCCGATATTAAAGCTACAAAATTAAAAGTTCAAGCATCTATTCAAGGTGAACAAGTAAGAGTTACAGGAAAAGATAAAGATGACTTACAAGCAGTAATCCAAACTCTTCGTCAAAATGAAGAAAAATATGATTATCCGCTTCAATTTACAAATTACAGATAATATTTATAATTGTAGAAATCGCCTTATTTAAGATTCTGAATCAAGTTTAGAATGACAAATAAGGCGATTTTATTATTTTTTCAAGTCAATTCTTAAAACTTCATATATATTCATTTTTTTAGCTTTACCACGAATTTGAACTTCTGAAATTTTAATAACATCTGCAATATCCGTAATGTGCTCATATGTTGAACTGCTTACCAAAAGATTTGTTCTATATACTTTATTATAACTTTCAATACGACTTGCAAGGTTTACAGTATCACCAATAACAGTATATTCCATACGAGTTTCTGTACCAATATTTCCAATAAATACTTCTCCTGTATTGATACCAACCCCGATTTCAATTTTAGGTTTACCCTCAAATAACCATTTTTCTCGTAAATATTCAACTTTTTTGAGCATTTCATAAGCGCATTTAACTGCATTTTGCGGATGATTAATATCTTGAATAGGCTCTCCAAATATTGCCATTACAGCATCACCAATAAATTTGTTAATAACACCATTATATTTGGTAATTATTGGTTCCATCTCTGCAAAATATTCATTTAAAATTACAGAAACTTCTTCTGCTGACATTTTTTCACTTAAGCTTGTAAATCCTCTGATATCAGAGAATAATACCGTTACAACCGCACGTTTCCCGCCCAATTTTAGGTCATCAATGTTACTTACAACATTTTTCATAATATCTTGAGAAAGATACTTACCCATTGCTTGTTTAATTTTTTCTTTGTTACGGTTTTCAGTTATAAATTTGAATGAATACCCAAAAACAATCGTAACAAACTGACAAACTAAAGGAACCGAATAAGTAAACATTATACCTTTGCAATATGCCATCAAATATACAAATATAAGGAATACAATATCGATTAAAATAATTGAAAATAAACCTTTTATAAAGCTTGAACGCATTAATATTACAAAAGCTAAAATTGAAAGTATCAGGAATATTGCAAATGAGGCACTAAAACCTGCGTAGTGTAGCAAATAAGCTTCTTGTAAGTTATCAAAGATTGTTGCCTGTATATCTACACCTGGGTGCATATCATTCATAGGAGTTTTCAAAACGTCGGCAGAAGGACCGCTAATATTTTGCCCAATAAATACAATCTTATTGTTAAAAGTATCTGGATTAATATACTTACCTGAAGTGTACAAATCAGGATGCGTTTTTGGTGTAATTCCTGATTTTAATGCGTAGTATGTATCTAAGATTTTTGATGCAGGTACAACAAGATGGGAATAGCTTAACTCCTCTTTAGTATGAGGCAGTATGAAATTTTCATAATACCTAATATTAAGAGTTGCCGTTCCGTCTTGTTTCAGCTCATATGGAATTTTTAATCCTGTTTTCGGAACAATAACATAATCGCGATCAATTATTATGTTATTGGTATTATTTGCCATAAGGTACATTTTAAATGGTAGTGAAGGATAATATTCGTCGTCTATTTTAATAATAAAAATTGCTGAAATGATATCTCCTGTTTGATTTTCACTGATTTTTACGGAGGCATAATTCTTAGTCGCTTCAAGCATTTTTTTATTAAGATTGCTAAAACTATTATAGTATGATGGGAAATCGACATTTTTAATATCTACTTCCAATGAATATGCTTTTTTAAACTTTTTTGGCATATTATTTTCAGGCTCATTTGCAGTTAAATAAAGTGGAACAAAAGAAGAAACAAGATTATCCATTTTTGAAACCTGATTGAGAAAGCTTAAATCAGCTTTATTGTTTTCATCAAATGACTTTGGAAGCATATCAAAGCCAATAATATTTGTTTTTGTATAGGTATGAAAATAATCCAGTAAATCAGAGAACTTATCTTTTGCCCATGGCCATTTGTAAGACTGTATTGAGATATCATCAATAACAACTTCTATAGTATCGAGCGAACCAACTTTTCCGTATGGAACACTATATTTTGTTAAAAAACTCATAGATGGAGCGTACAAAAACATTAAAGTTAAAATTGAAAAAACAAATATTAATATCAAATATAAGAAAAATGCATTTATATAAAACAATTTATTTTTTAATTTTTTCATTTTAAAAGCTCCCCAACTATGTTTTTTATTTTATGATATAATAAATTTCAAAAAAAGGATAGATTATGAACATAAATTTAATAGAGAAACTAGCAGAAAACAAAGTTTTTCCGATTATAAGAAGTAGAGACCCTCAAATCGTAATAGATACAGCTAAGGCATTGTTAGATGGAGGTCTTGATATAATGGAAATAAACGTTGAATCTCCTACCATATTTAATGCAATTAGAGAATTATCAAAAGATGCAATTATTTGCGCAGGAGGAATTATAACATCAATTCAGGCACAAGCTGCGCTTGAATCAGGAGCTAAAATTATATCATCCCCTATATTTCAAACCAATTTATTAAAAATTTCAAAAGATAAAAAATTACCATTTATTGCAGGTACATCAACAGCGAATGAAGCATACAATGCTTGGAAATCAAGAATACCTGTAGTAAAAATATACCCTATTACCGCAATGGGAGGGGTTCAATATATAGAAAACCTTCTAAGACCAATGCCATTTCTAAATGTTATACCACAGGGTAATGTAAAACTTGACGAGGTTAAAAATTATATTGAAGCGGGAGCTACTGCAGTAGGTGTCGGAAGACATTTGACCGTTGCAGATTCCTACAGCGAAATAACAAAACGCGCAAAAAATTTATTGGAGCAGTTTAAATAGATTATGACTGAAAAAAAGTTTGACCTTATTACAATTGGAGAAAGCCTTATTGAGTTTTCAACAAATCAAAAATTTAAAGATGCTGAATGCTTGCATAAATATTATGGCGGAGATTCGTTAGTTGTAGCAGTTGCAGCACGGCGATTAAATTCAAACGTAGGTTTTATTACTTGCTTGGGAGATGATGCATTTAAAGATTATCTTTTATCAAGCTGGGAAAAAGAAGGACTTGATATCAGTAAAATACGAACTGTATCAGATAAAAATGGAATATATATGGTTTCCAGAACATCTGTTGACGATAAAGAATTTATTTACTATAGAAAAAAAATTGCACCTGCAAAATTAACATTAGATGATATTGATTCTGAATATATAAAAAGTTCTAAAATAATCTATGCATCAGGAATTACACAATCTTTATCACTCGGTTCAAGAGAAGCTGTTAAAAAAGCATTTGAAATTGCTAAAGAAAATGGTGTAATAACTGCCTATGATCCAAATTATTCTTCACTAATTTCTACATCTGAAGATGCGAAAGAATATTTTGAAGAAATTGCACCGCTAACCGACATATTATTTATGAGCTCAAAATACGATACTAAAAGTATTTTTGAAATTGAATCTCTCGAAAATATCATGAAACACATGACAGATACAGGAATACAAGTTGTAGTTATCAAATCGAGCAGTGATAAAGGTTATCATATTAGTTTTCAGGGAAATAGAATTTTTGTACCATTTTATACCGAGAACATTGTTGATACTACTTCATCTGGCGATGCATTTAATGGAGCGTTTTTGCATGCCTATGCAAATGGCTTTAATCCTCAAGAAGCTGCGAGAATTGCCTCGATTGATGCAGGATTGCAAGCTCAAGGGATTGGTGCAATCAAGTCAACACCATATTATGAAGAAGTTTATAAGCTATATAAAGATGGAGACATCTAATGAAAAAAAGATTTGTTCTATCAGGATATTTTGGATTTAAAAATTTTGGAGACGAAGCAATTTTGTCTGTTCTGGTAGACAAATTACAAAGAGATGGTCATCGAATCACTATTATTTCTTCCGACCCCGAGTATACAAAAAAACATTATAAGCATATTAGAAGTATCTACACATTCAAAATATCTGATATTATTGGAGCAATCTCAAAATCTGATGTACTTGTTTCCGGTGGTGGAAGCCTTTTACAAGATGCAACAAGTTTAAAAAGCTTAATTTATTATCTAACAATTATATTTTTAGGATTATTTTTCAGAAAAAAAGTAATCATTTTTGCACAAGGAATTGGACCTATAGATAACAAATTAGGACAAATTTTTACAAAAAACATTTTAAGACACTGCAATTATGTCAGTGTAAGAGATGAAAAAAGTCTTAAACTTCTGGACCGTTGGGGAATAAAAGCTGATTTATTATGTGATCCGATTTTTTCAACTCATATAGAGAAAATAAACAAAACAAACGTCGTAGCCGTTCAACTTCGAGATTTTAAAACAATGAATGATGATTTTATTGACAGATTGGCACAAAAAATTGTCAATGAATTTCCAGATAAACATATCGAGATTTTTTCATTCCAAGATACTATCGATTTAGAAGTTTGTAAAAAATTTGAAAAAGCCGTTAATATGCTTAATTCTGATATTAAAACAACTCTATACTATAATCTAACAAATGAAGAAATTATAAACAAACTTGCGCAGGCTGAATATCTTATTGCCATGCGTTTTCATGCAATTATTGTTGGTCTACTTTCAAATACAAAAGTTCTTGCAATAAATTATGATATAAAAGTTGAAAAAATCGCAAAAGAGTTCAATTTGCCTGTTATTGATTTAAAAAAGGACTTTTCAAATCAATTTGAACAATTAAAAGTCGCTCAACCTGATAAAATTTCAGAAAAAGTTGAGACTAAAACATTTGATTGGCAAGGCTTTGAAAGAACAATCTCAGCATAATTAATGTAAATTTATATTACAAAAATATTAGCCATGTGGCTAATATTTTCTTTCATGCTTAATCCATTTAGATTTCTCCGAACTAAAATAAGATAAGAACTAATAATCAAGTCAAAATAATATATAGGAAGGGAAATTTAAATGAAAGTATTGATACTCGCTGGAGGTCTTGGTACTCGATTAGGAGAGGAAACTGGAACAAAGCCAAAACCAATGGTTGAAATTGGTGGATACCCTATATTGTGGCACATAATGAAAATTTATTCACACTATGGCTTTAATGATTTTGTTATTTTAACAGGATACAAATCACATATTATAAAAGATTATTTTGTTCATTATTATCAAAGATATTCAGATGTGACCGTTGATATGAGAACTAATAGTATTGAATTACATAAAATGAGAACAGAACCTTGGAAAGTAACAATGCTTTATACCGGTCAAAATACAATGACTGGCGGTCGTATCAAAAAAGCTCAAGACTATGTAGGCAATGAACCATTCTTATTGACATATGGAGACGGAGTTTCAGATGTAAATATTGCAGATGTCGTTGAATTTCATAAAAAATCAGGAAAACTAATGACAATGACTTCAGTTCAACCATCAGGAAGATTTGGAGCATTAAATATAACTGCAGACAACACAATAACTTCATTTAAAGAAAAACCAAAAGGCGATGGAGCCTGGATTAATGGAGGTTTCTTCGTTTGCCAACCTGAAGTATTTGACTTCATAGAAGCAAATAATCCTAAAGAAATTTTTGAAAGAAGACCGCTCGAAAATATTGCAAATGCAGGACAACTAGTTGCATATAAACATGATGGTTTCTGGCGTCCAATGGATACATTGAGAGACAAAATTGAATTAGATGAAATGTGGTCATCAGGCAATGCCCCTTGGAAAGTCTGGGAACAGCAAAATAGTTATGTCAGTCTTGTAGGAAAGGTATAATATGGCAAAGAGAGTTTTAATCACTGGAGGTACAGGATTTATAGGTCAAAACGTAGTTAACGAATTAATCAAACGTGGCTATGAAGTTCATTCATTGGTTTATCCACCATTTGCCCCGGAACAAAAAGGCTTATTTCAATATGAAATGAATCTTATGGACACAGATGCAGTTAGAACATTCTTACAAGAGCATAAATTTGAAAATCTGATCCATCTTGCATGGTACGTAGGCAAAGGCTGCCACAGCTCTAATCTTAATATGGATTGGACAATTGCTACACTTCAATTATTAAAAGATTTCCATGAAAATTGCGGTAAAAAATTTGTTGGAGCAGGAACAATTTCTGAGTATGAATATAAATATGGATACTTAATTGAAGAGCAAACACCTACAGATCCGCAGACAATGTATGGTAATAGTAAAAATGCAATTTATAACATTGCAAAAGTATATTGCAAACAAAATGGAATAGATTTCAAATGGCCTAGAATATTTAATCTTTATGGACCATCTGAAAAACCTCAGCGATTAATGCCATCTGTAATCAATTCATGTATTAAGGGAGAAGATGTAAAAGTAAGTGATTGCAAAAAATTTCAAGATTATTTGCATGTTGAAGACACAGCACGAGGAATTGTAGATGTCTTTGAAAGCAATATTCAAGGTGCAATTAATATATGTTCGGGCTCACCAATCCAACTACGAGCTATCGTTGAAAAAATTGCCGAATTAACAAATTTTAAAGGAAAAATCCTCTGGGGAGCAGTCCCTGCAGCGTTTGGTGACGAACTCGTTACTGGAAATAATGAAAAATTAAAATCATTAGGTTGGAAACAACGATACACACTGGAAGAAGGTCTCAAACAAACTATCGAATGGTGGAAAGAACACAATAAAGGAGAAGTAATAAATGTCTAATTTTAATAATGTTTATAAAGGTAAAACAGTACTTGTAACAGGTCATACTGGTTTTAAAGGCAGTTGGCTATCAATTTGGTTGACTATGCTGGGTGCAAAAGTTGTAGGGTATGCTCTTGAACCTTATTCTTCTCGTGGAAATTACAAAGCTTCACATCTTGAAAACCACTTATATGCTGATGTAAAAGGTGATATTAGAGACAGTGCAAAATTAGAAGAAACAATAAAAAAATATCAACCTGAAATAATTTTTCACCTTGCAGCTCAGGCATTAGTCAGAACAGCATATGAAAATCCAAAGTTTACTTATGAAACAAATGTAATTGGTTCATTAAATATTATGGAAGCCGTAAGAAAATTTAACTGTATAAAAACTGTTATTATGATTACTTCTGACAAATGTTATGAAAATGTTGAACAAATTTGGGGTTATAAAGAAACCGATCGGATGGGGGGGTATGATCCTTATTCTTCATCAAAAGGATGCGCAGAATTAATGATTTCATCTTACAGAAATTCGTATTTTAATCCTAAAGATTATGATAAACATGGAAAAGCAATTGCATCAGTAAGAGCTGGGAATGTTATCGGGGGTGGAGACTGGTCAGATAATAGATTAATCCCTGACTGTATCAGATACATTGAAGAAGGTAAAGATATCGAAATTAGAAGTCCAAAAGCAACCAGACCGTGGGAACATGTATTAGAACCATTAAGCGGATATCTACGAGTAGGGCAAAAATTAATGGAAGAACCAGTAAAGTATTCAGAAGGATTTAACTTTGGTCCATCAATTGAATGTAATAAAACAGTATGGGAAGTTGTTGAATATTTAGTGAAATACTATGGTAAAGGTAATGTAATAGATGCTTCAAGTCCAAATATGGTTCATGAAAACACTTTACTAAGTCTTGATGTTACAAAAGCATATAGAATGCTTGACTGGGAAGCTAAACTAAACTTCTATGAGGCTATTGAATTTACTGTTGATTGGTACAAAGAAGCCTTACACAATAATGATATGTTTGATTATTGCAAAAAACAAATTCAAGCACATATGGATAAAGGTTATTTATGGGAGAATGTAGCTTTGGTAGGAGCAGTAAAGTAAAATGACAATTGTGATTTTAGGTAGTGGCATATCTGGGATATCTGCTGGATACCATCTTCAAAGAGAAAGCGAACAAGTTGTTATCTATGAGAAAGATAATGATTGGGGTGGCTTATGTGGAAATTTTACCATAGATGGCTTCAGATTTGACAGATTTGTGCATTTCACATTCACTCCTGATGAATATATCAAAAATATTTTTGAAGAATCTTCTCCAACATATGCACATCCAAGCATATCTTCAAACTATTACCAAGGTTATTGGCTAAAGCACCCTGCACAAAATAACCTTGCACCTCTTCAATCTGAAGAAAAAATCAAGATAATCAAAGGTTTTATTAATAGAAAAGAAAAATCATTTGAAGAGCTTGGAAACTATGAAGAATGGTTAAGAGTTCAATATGGGGACTATTTTGCAGAGAACTTTCCGTTTCGCTACACTCGTAAATACTGGGGAGTAGAACCTAAAGAGCTTGAAACGAAATGGGTTGGAAACAGAATGCACACACCTGATTTAGATGAGGTGCTGCGTGGTGCATTTGAGACGCAAGATAAGACATTCTACTATACATCACACATGAAGTACCCTAAAAAAGGTGGCTTCCGCTCAATATTGAATAATTGTCGCAAAGGTTTGGATATCAGATTTAACAAAGAAGTTATTGAAATCAACACAACAGAAAAAGTTGTAACGTTTAAGGATGGTTCAAAAACTGAATATTCAAGATTAATTTCAAGTCTTCCATTGCCAGAAATCATAAAAATGCTTGATAATGTTCCGAAAGAAGTCGGGATTGCAGCGGGGAATTTAATGCACACATGTGGGTATATGGTATCATTAGGCTTTAAACGTCCAGATGTAGCAAAACACTTATGGTTTTATATCTATGATGAAGATATATTGTCAAGCCGTGTGTATTCACCGAACTTAAAATCACCGGATAATGTGCCAGATGGTTGTAGCTCATTACAAGCTGAGATATTTTTCTCTAATAAAGCTGAAATACCGGCATCAGATATTGTATTAAACAATACGATAGAAAAATTAATAAAAATGGGCTTATTTAAAAAAGAAGAAATTATAGTAAAAGACATCCGATTTGAGAAATATGCAAACGTAATTTTCGATAAAGACATATATAAAAACCGTCAGCTTGTGCTAGATTATCTTGAAATCAATTGGAATCGAAAGTATTGGACGTTTCGGAAAATGGGAATACATGTGGACCCACCAAGCATTTGCCGATGGTATGAGATTGCTATTGCCGTATAAAAGAGGAGAATAAATGGAAAATTTTGAAAATAAAATAGAAATACTAGAACCAGTATTTAAGGAGAATTATACAGCTATTGCGATGAGTAGTAGTGATGAATATATTCCGTATTTATCTGTTTGTTTACAATCCCTGGTGGAACATGCTTCAGATGAACATTATTATGATATTGTTATTTTTGAAACTTCAATCTCTGATGAAAATAAAAATATATTAAGAGAATATGTTCAAAGAAACAATATATCTATACGCTTTATAAATCCTAAAATATATTTTAAAAATAAATCTCTTTACACATATGACCATGTTTCCAAGGAAACATACTATAAACTTGCAATACCATTAGTAATGACAGCATACAAAAAAGTTTTATTTTTAGATTCAGATATTATTATTACTAAAGATATTAAAGAGTTATATAATACAGATTTAGATAGTTATTCTACAGGAGCATGCATTTGTTGTATGTGGAATGGACTAATGAATATGAATAAAAAACTATACGATTACACCGTAAAAGAACTTGAATTAAATATCCCACAAAACTATTTTCAGGGGGGAGTGTTGCTTATAGATATTGAAAAATGGAATATTAAACAATATTCTCAACTATTACTAAATGCGGTATCTGAAAAAAATTGGAAATGTGCTGATCAATCTGCTCTGAACTATATATTGAAAAATGATATTAAAATCATCAGTAATGTGTGGAATCATGAAACAGTTCAAAAAGGTAACTTTGAAAAAGCAATTTTGAATATGGATGAAAATATTGCTCAAATTTATAATGAAGGTAAAAATTATCATTTTATAATTCATTATGCTGGTTGCAATAAACCTTGGATAGCTCCAACAGAAAGCTATGCTTATATTTGGTGGTATTATGCTAGAAAATCACCTTACTATGAAATAATTTTAGAAAGATTATTAGTTACTAATCGTTTATCTACTATACAAAATGCAATAAATTACCGACAAAACATATTAAAGTATTGGCGATATAAAATATTATGCAATATAACTTTTGGAAAGACTAAGCAACATTATCAAGCAAAAAAAACAAATTTGAAAAATAAAATATTAATAGGAAAACAATTTAGAGGAATTAAATAATAAATGAAAAAAGAAATAAAAGTATCAGTTATAATACCTATATACAACCATTATGTAAAATATGTAAGGCAATGTTTAGAAAGTTTAAAAAATCAATCTCTTCAAGATTTGGAAATTATACTTATTGATAATGGTGCAACTGAAGAAGCTAAAAAATTAATAGAAGAATATCTAAATATAGATACAAGATTCAAAGTTATCCATTTTCAAACTAATCAAGGTTATGGTTCTGCCATGAACGAAGGACTAAAAATTGCTCAAGGTAAATATATTGGATTTATTGAATCTGATGATTGGATAGAAAAAGACATGTATTCTTCACTTTTTGCAATTGCAGAGCAAACAAATGTAGACATAGTAGAATCTCAAATATTTTTTTACTATGGTCATGAAAATAATAAAAATTTGTATTCAAGTAAATATCCTGAACAATATTTTAATAAAGTAATCTCAAATATACATGATATAAAAGAATATGCAATTGGTATTGCCTCTCATTGGTCAAAAATTTATAAACGAGAAATGCTTAATAAATTCGATATTAACTTTAATTCAAATGAAATATCGTGCCCTGATGGAGGTTTTATATATAAAACCTTTGTTAATGCAAAGACGATTTATATAACACCAAAGGCATATATACATTATAGAAGAGATAATAATAACTCCTCAATACATTCAGGTGATATTATGGCTAAACGTGTCTACTCTGAACATAAATATATATCACAATATTTAGAAAAAATTGATGCGTCTCAAAACATTTGGGATATTCATTTAGCAAATATGGTCCGCTCCGTAATATACAACTATTACAATAGATGTACCTATTCAAAATTAGAATTTATTAAACAAGCTTCAATAGAGTTTAATAAATATCTTACAAATGGCAAATTATCATTTACATATTTAAACAAAGAAGAAAAACGTCTCTGTCAACTTATACTAAAACGCCCATCTATATTTTATATTTTTAGTCTCATAAATGATAGAAAATATGATCATAGATACAATATTTATAAATATATATTTGGATTGTACACAAAAATATATACATCAGAAAAAACAAGTTATTACTTACTTGGCTTAAAATATTTTGAAAAGAACGCACAAAATGGAGCTAAAAAGCCTATTGCTTATAAAGAAGACACCGATACACACAACATTTACTGTATATTTGGATTAAGAATTAAAATAAAGAAAAATCGTTTAGAACTTATTGAAACAAAATTAGAAAAATTTGAAAAAGTAAATTTATATGCAATAAATAGAAATTTATCCAACGAAATTGCTGATTTAAAAAGACAAAATGTGGAATTTAGAAAGAAACTGGGTCTAAAGCAAAATATAAAAATATTTTGTACTTATCATTATTTGGATGGTTATCCTATTTTTAAATCTGATATCTACGAACCGATTCAGACAGGAGTTTCGGTAATGGATTTTGATTACGGTATCTTAAAAGATAATACAGGAGATAATATTTCTGATAAAAATGATTTTTATGCTGAACTCACAGCAAGCTACTGGATTTGGAAAAATTATATAAAAGAAAATCCTAATGTTGAATATATTGGTACCGCACACCACTATGACCATATGAATTTTTCAGACATTGAAATCTGTGAAAGACAAGGTTTCAGTCAAAAATCAACAATCGAATACGAAGAACAATTTAACAAGGAATGCAACGCTGAAAATGTTTATTTTTCTGATTTTGATATAATCATGCCCAAAAAAGAATATTATGATAAATACGGTAAATTTGAAAAAAATATGACATTATATGAGCAATATTGTCTTCATCATCCCGCCGAACAGTATCATATATTTGAAGATATAATACGCGAATTTCATCCTGAGCAGGCTATTTACCTAACAAGACTAAGAAATATGAAAAATTTCTATTTGGGCAACACCTATATAATGAAAAAAGAACTATTTGTTGAATATATGGAGTGGATATTTCCAATGTTATTTGAATTAGAAAAAAGAACAAACATGTGGGAAGCATATATTGATTTTGTGCCAAAGAAAAAAAGGATACCTCCATTTTTGTCTGAGCGATTTATTAATCTATGGCTTGAGTATAAAAAACTAGAACAGCCACTTAGAATTTTAGAAAAGACATGGAATAACACCAGAAAAAACATCCCCGTAAAAACGACCTGGGGACATTAATATATAAGGAGAAAGAATTATGCAAAAACCAGTAATTATTGCAGAGATTGGCTGCAATCACAAAGGCGATATGGCTATCGCGCACAAAATGATTAAACTTTTAGGAACTTTTAAGCTTTTAAACGAAAATTCCTATATTGATATTGTTAAATTTCAAAAAAGAACCAATAAAGAACTTCTATCACCTGAAGAATATAATGCTCCGCACCCAAATCCCCGCAATAGTTATGGGGCAACCTATGGTGAACACAGAGAGTATTTGGAATTTGATTTGGAACAAAATAGACAACTAAAACAATGGAGTGAAGAAGAAGGGTTAATTTATTCAACTTCAACTTGGGATTTAACTGCGGCCAAAGAAATTGTTTCTTTAAATCCTAAACTTATAAAAGTTCCGTCGGCAAGTAATCTTAACTTTGAAATGTTAGAATACCTTAGAGACAATTACTCTGGCGAAGTTCATCTGTCATTCGGTATGACAACTCACGATGAAGAAAGAAAAATTATTGATTTCTTTAAGGCGAAAAACAGAGCAAAAGATTTGGTAATTTATGCTTGCACTTCAGGGTATCCTGTTCCATTTGAAGATATTTGTCTGAAGGAAATTACAAGAATTAAAACAACTTATGGTAATGAAGTAAAAGGAATTGGATTTTCTGGACACCATCTTGGAATTGCAGTAGATGTGGCAGCTCTTGCTCTTGGTGCTACATATTTTGAAAGACACTTTACACTTGACAGAACCTGGAAGGGTACTGACCATGCGGCAAGTCTTGAACCGCAAGGCTTACAAAAACTTGCAAGAGATTTAAGACAGGCTGCAATGGCTCTTCAATACAAAGAAAAAGAAATTCTTGATATTGAAGCTGTTCAAAGAAAAAAATTAAAACATGAAGTTGAATTAGTAAAATAGGATAGTAATATGAGTAATATAGCTTTTATACCAGTAAGAGGGGGCAGTAAGTCTATTCCGCTCAAAAACATTAAACTTTTAGCTGGGAAACCTCTGGTTTATTGGACAACAAAAGCAGCAAACGATGCGCAGTGTATTGATAAAGTTATTATAGCAACTGATAGCGAAGAAATAAAAAAAGCTATCAGTGCTTTTAACTTGCCAAAACTTGAAATATATGATCGCAATCAAGAAAATGCCCAAGATACTTCATCAACAGAGAGTGTAATGCTTGAATATATTAATAAAATGAATTATAAAAAAAATGATTATTTCTTTTTAATTCAGGCAACTTCTCCACTTTTGAAATCCATACATATTGATGAAATGTATAAAAAATTTATTAATGATAATGCTGATTCTGCGTTATCTTGTGTTCGAAGCAAAAGATTTTTCTGGACTGAAGATGGTAAATCTATCAATTATGATTATCTTAACAGACCAAGAAGACAGGATTTTGACGGTTTAATGATGGAAAATGGTGCGTGCTATATAAACTCAATCAAAAATATTTTGCAAAGTAAAAACAGGTTATCAGGTAAAATTTCAATATTTGAGATGCCAGAATACACTTCTGTAGAAATAGATGAACCTGATGATTTTATTCTAATTGAAAAATTAATGGAGAAACATAAAGATGACTGATATCAAACTCTTTGCCACTGATGTAGATGGAACTTTGACAGATGGATGTATGTATTATGCAGAAGACGGAATGGAATTAAAAAAGTTTAATTTTAGAGATGGTATGGGGTTCCAATTACTAAGAGAGTCTGGTATAAAAACTGCAATGATTACATCTGAAGAAACCAATATCGTTAAAAAAAGAGCTAATAAACTGAATGTAGATTATCTTTCTATGGGAACATGGAAAAAATTGGAATTTGTACAAAATATTTGTGATGAATTAGGTATAACACTAAATCAGGTTGCGTATATTGGAGATGATATCAATGATTTTGAACTTTTAAATGCTGTAAAATATAAAGCTTGTCCTCAAGATTCAGTAAGTAAAATTAAAAACATTCCAGGCATTCTTCATCTTGAACATAAAGGCGGAGATGGTGCTGTCAGAGAATTTATCGAAATATTATTGAACGAACAACAAAGCAGGGGAAAATGAAAAAAATAATTGAAAAATTAAAAAACACACAAGCATATAAAAATTACTCAAGGATATTGCCTTATGTCAAGCCATACTGGTTCAGGGCAATTCTTGCCGTACTAATATGTATTCCTATAGGGTCATTGGATGCGGTTATAGCGTTATCACTTAAACCTTATATGGATTTAGTAATGGTTGAGAAAACCGTACAATCACCTTGGTATATTCCATTTGGAATTGTTGCATTCACATGTATTCAAGGTTTCTTAAATTACAGTGCTACTTACCTTAACACTTGGGTCGGTGGAAAAGTTACAAACGACTTAAAAAGAGACTTGTATAAAAAAATGTTAACCTTTGAAACTGCCTATTTTGACAGACAGCGTTCAGGAGACATTGTTTTCAGATTTAATAACGATGCAGATACAGCATGCAACGGGCTATTAGAAAATTTAAAAACCTTTACATCTAGACTCTTTTCTTCTATATCGCTGGTTTGTGTTCTGTTTTATAATTCTTGGCAACTCGCCCTCATAGCATCTGTTGTATTAGCATGCGCTTTTGCCCCTCTAGCGAATATTAGGAAAAGAATAAAATCCGTAATGGATAAATCTGTAATGGCAGGATCTGCAGTAATAACTGCATATAATGAGTCTTTTGCCGGAAATAAAACAATTATTTCTTATAATTTGGCACCGCGTCAACAAAAGAAATTCAATTTTATTTTAGATAATATCTTTAGCCTAAAGATTAAAATGATACAAAGAACAAGCTGGTTATCTCCAATGATGCATGTAATTGTCTCTATTGGTATAGGATTAGCAATAGGTTATGGCTCTCATTTAATTTTAACAAAACAGATAACAAGCGGGAACTTTGTATCTTTCATTACTGCACTCATTATGCTTTACACCCCGATAAAAAATTTAGGTAACAATTTTAATGCCGTACAATTTTCTTTTATGGCAATAGAAAGAGTTTTTGGTGTACTAAACCAACAACCTAGAATCAAAGATTCAGCAGACGCTAGAGAGCTACGTGGAATAAATGAAAATGTTAAATTTGAGAATGTAAATTTTGAATACATAAAAAATAAACCCGTACTAAACAATATAAACCTTACGGTAAATAAAGGCGAAACTATTGCCCTTGTAGGAAATTCTGGTGGTGGGAAATCAACAATTGTAAGCCTAATCCCAAGGTTTTATGATATTGAATCAGGAGAAATTAAAATAGATGGAGTGAATATTAAAAATTATACTCAAACATCATTACGAGATAAAATTTCTGTAGTTTTCCAAGATAACTTTTTATTTTCAGGTACAATTCGAGAAAACATTTTACTTGGCAAGGAAAATGCAACAGAAACCGAAATTCAAAAATCAGTTGAAATGGCATATTTGACGGATTTTATTTCAACATTAAAAGATGGACTTGATACCCAAATTGGCGAACGAGGAATATTACTTTCAGGTGGTCAAAAACAAAGAGTAGCAATAGCAAGAGCTTTTATAAAAGATGCACCAATTGTAATTTTGGATGAAGCAACATCAGCACTGGACAATAAATCAGAGGCAGTTGTGCAAATGGCAATTGATAATTTAATGAAAGATAAAACCGTATTTGTAATTGCCCATAGATTATCAACCATTCAAAATGCAGACAGAATTGCAGTAATTAATGAAGGTAATCTTGTTGAACTTGGTAATCACGATGAACTTATGCAAATTGAAAACGGTCAATACCGTACTTTATATGAAATGCAATTTAAAAAACAGGAAGTAACAGCATAATTATGAAAATAAAAATTTTTGTATCATATAAAGGTAAACGAAAAGTCTTGAATAATGATATTATTACGCCAATACAGACCGGGCGTGCCATTGCTGATGAAATATTTACAGAGATGATTGGTGATGATACTGGCGATAATATATCCAATAAAAATTCGAAATACTGTGAATTAACTGCACAATATTGGGTATGGAAACATTATGAAGAAATTGGAAATCCTGAGTACATTGGCTTCATGCATAACAGACGACAATTTATTTTTGATAATACATTAAAACATCTACCTTATACTTGGCTACCGAATGCAAAATTCTATTTTGTGGATGATATACCCGATAACTATATAGATCATTTCAGTGAAGATAAGATAATACCTTATTTGGAAAAAGTTCCAGACTGTATCACCTTTCCTAAGGTGAATATCAGACATGTTACTTATCAACCTGATATGTATCATCATTTTTATCTTGGTCTACCGCATCAAAAACAAGTAGTTTTTAATACATTAAAACAAGTAATAAAAGAAAAATTCCCTAATTATATTGATACATTTGAAAACTTTGAACGAGATACATTTATGTATTGTTGTAATTCTTTTATTATGCCAAAGGATTTATTTTTCGAATATTCTGCATTTTTATTTGGAGTATTAGAAGAAGTGGAGATGAAAATTGACAGTTCGCAATATGATGATAAAGAATTAAGATTTTTAGGTTTTTGCGGAGAATATCTGCTTTCAGTATTTATAATGCAAAAACAAAAAAATCCTCAATTTAAAATAATTGAGTTACCAGCAACATTTATCAGCAATGATTATAAAAAATTCCAAAGAAAAATATTGCAATACAAAATATATTCAATATTTTCATTTGGAAAGACAAAAATTAAAAATTTAAAAAAATATATTAATTATAGAAATAGAATGAGAGAGCAAATAAATTGAATCAAGACGAAGTTATAAAAATCACAAAACGTGTTAGAAAAAATATTATTAAAATGATATATAATGCTGAATCCGGACATCCAGGGGGAAGTTTATCAGCAGTAGAAATACTTGTTGTACTATTTAAATATTGCATGAAGCATTCGCCAGATAATTGTAAAGATCCACATAGAGACAGATTTATACTATCTAAAGGTCATGCTTCTCCAGCATACTATGCCATATTACATGAATGCGGATACATTGAAAAAGAAGAACTTGATACCTTTAGAGCTTTAGGTTCAAGATTACAAGGGCATCCATCAAATACATATTTGGATTGCATTGAAGTCTCAACAGGTTCTCTAGGACAAGGACTTTCAATGGGGTGCGGAATTGCAATGTCTTTAAAATTAGATAAAAACAATGATGCTAGAGTATATGTAGTTGCTTGGAGATGGGGAATTACAAGAAGGTAACATTTGGGAATCTATGATGCAAATTCCACATAGAAGATTAAATAATATAACTGCAATTATTGACCGTAATAACCTGCAAATAGATGGAAATACTGAATGCATAAAACCTTTGGGCAACTTAAGGGATAAACTTGAAGCGTTCAATTGGAATGTCATTGAAATTGATGGTCATAATATTGACGATATATACTCGTCAATAGAATCATCTAAACTATCAGACAAACCAACTGCTATTATAGCAAACACAATAAAAGGGAAAGGCGTTAGATTTATGGAAAACAACCCATCTTGGCACGGCAGAGCATTAAAATGGGAAGAATACGTCCTGGCATTAAAAGAAGTTGAATAATTTAAATTGACATATCTAGGGGAAATGGCTAAAATAGAATAATGGACTGGAAAGAATTTTTGACCGGATATAAAGGTAAAGATATGCCATCTGAATTGAAGGAATTCAATTGGGGTGCTTTTTTGTTAACACCAATTTGGGGCATTAAGCACAAAGCCTTGATTACACTTTTAGGAATACCTTTAATATGGTTTCAATTACCACTTGGATTAAATTGGATTTTGTATACAATATTACAATTCTATGCCGGATTCAAAGGCAATATGTGGGCATATCAAGTTGATTGGTGGATGACTCCAAAAGACTTTAGAAAATATCAAGCACAATGGGCAATAGTTGCTGTTTTGTTAAATATTTTAATACCAGTTATTTTATTGGGAATTGCAGGCAGATTTATCCAAAAAGACTTAGATAATCCCGCAAAATTTATTACAAATACTCAGTGTAGTATTGCATATTCAAAACTTAATAAAGGCTTTAAAAAAGTCAGCTTGAATAGTACGACATCGAGTACAGATATTGCTAAATCTTTTGCTAGAAATTTTAAAAATGCAGTTCCGTATGATGAAAATGTTCATTTTTCAGTTAAACATGATGGGAAAAACGTTGAAATTTATATGATTACTTTTAGTATGTATAACAATGCCTCAAATTGTAATGTTAAAGATAAAAATTGCACAATTTCATCTTCATTCATACTGCCTCCTGAGATTAACTTTACAAATCATTGTGAATTTTATTTTGATAAAGATAAAAATATAGTTCCAGATGAAAGTACACAAGAAGCCTTGAAAAAAGGTGCAAACATATTTAAATACCTTTAATAAGATTTATTAACAACAGAGTTGTGAGCATTCAATTCAAAAGTATCATCCAATTTTGATAACTGTATTTTTTCACCATATCTTTTTTCAAGCGCAAGTGTTATCAAATAATCAGCAAAATGAGGATTTTTAGGCAAAAGAGAACCATGCAGATAAGTTCCGAAAACATTTTTAAATCTTCCGCCTTCAAAACCGTCTAGACCATTATTACCATTCCCCACAGATACTGTTCCCAAAGGTTTTGTATCCCCTTGTAAATATGTTAACCCGCTATGATTTTCAAAACCCACAAGCGTTTGTGGAGTAATAAAATCTGTATTCACAGTAACATTTCCAATAAATCTTTTCTTACCTGCAACAGTATAAGCATCCATTAAGGATAAACCTTTTAATTTATCCTTATCATGTGGTTGATAATAATGTCCAAAAAGTTGATACCCTCCACAAATACCGAGAAAAACTGCACCATCATCTCTTAGAGTTGTAAGTTCAGCTTTATGTGAAAATAACTCTTCTGCAACTTCTTCTTGCTGTTTATCCTGCCCGCCACCAATAAAAAACAAGTCATAATTAGAAATATTATCACCGATATTAATTTCATTGAATTCCACCTGAATTCCGCGCCACTCACAACGTTTTGTCAAGGTAATAATATTGCCTAAATCGCCATATAGATTAAGTAATTTAGGATATAAATGAGCGATTGAAATTTTTAAATTTGTCTCTTCCATATAATAAATATAGCATAAAATAAAAACATTTTATGCTATACTAAAAACAGATTTGGCTTCGTAGCTCAGCAGGATAGAGCAGTGGTTTCCTAAACCAAAGATCGCGCGTTCGAATCGCGCCGGGGCCAAATTTTTGTAAACAAATATTAATAATTAAAAATAATATAGCAATTATACTCATAATATAACCTTTATATATATACGGGGATTAATAAAGGGATATTATGAGTTACTGGAATGCATTTACAAATTTATATACTAGAATGATAAGTAATATCAGCTTTTCAGCATTTAGATATACTCCGCAGACTTATAATGCATCTTTATTCAGCTATAGTAATCCTTATCTTAGTTCAAATTTAATGGCAAGCTTACCAGCTCCAAAATTTAATTATGCAAGCTATTCAGCTAAAACTACAAATTCTTCAGGTTTCAGTTTTTCATCACTATGGAATGGCGCAAAAAACACTGCCAAAAAAGTTGTAAGATGGGGTTCTAATCTTGGAAGCAACATTGTAAGCGCTGCAAAAAAATATCTTGGCTATAATGAGAAAAATGGTTCATACAAATTATTCACAAACGGAAGAACTGAAGCATGGTGTGCGGATTTTGCAACATACGTAACAAAAGAAGCATACAAAGGCAGTGGTAAAGCTGTCCCTAAAGGTTTTGGTTCTCCTTCTGTTGAAGGTTTGAGACAGTGGGGTATTAAAAATAATTGCTACCTCAAAACTGCAGGAACTTCTAACAAAACAAGCGTTATAAAAAATAATGTTAAAGCTGGGGACTTAATTATATTTAAAGAAAAAGGACGTTCTCACGTTGGCGTAGTTGAAAGTATTGGCTCTGATGGTAAAATCTATACAATTGAAGGAAATACCTCAGACAAAGTTGCAAGAAGAAGCTATGCAGCTAATAATTCTACAATCAGCGGTTTTGTACAAATGGCATAAAAATACGCCCGGCGGGAGTCAAACCCGCGACCTTGAGCTTCGGAGACTCACGCTCTATTCGTCTGAGCTACGGGCGCTTAAAAAAGACGGCATTAAACCGTCTTTAAATATTATTTAGTAAAATAATCAGATGCATTTATTGATTGCTTAGCCGCTTCATTTGCCTCAAAGAATGGATAGGCTGAGATACCAAGAAATGCAGCAATCATTGAACTTGGAAAAATTTCCACAGCATTATTAATCTCATTGACTGCACTGTTATAAAACCTTCTTGCTGCCGCTATATGTTCTTCAACTTCAGCATAAGTTTGCATTGCTTGAATCATCGTTTGATCAGATTTTAATTGTGGGTAATTTTCAACACTTACAAGTAATTGTTCCATTTTAGAAGATATAGTATTGTCAATATTAAACTTTTCTGAAACAGTACTCGAGTCAGTGCGCAAACCTGACGCTTTAGTTCTTAAATTAGTAATTTCAGTAATTAATTCTCTTTCATGCTCCATGAACTTGTTTGCAATACGTAAAATATTAGGAATCAAATCATATCTTTTATTTAATTGCACATCAATGCCACTCATAGCCTCTTTAACTTTATTTTTCTTTTTTATTACACCAACATATAGAGCATATAAAGGTAGCAATAATACAATAAGTATAGCAACAACTACCAAAAGAAACATTAAATCCATACGAAATCCTCACTTTCAAATTCTACACCTGATTATAACATATATATTCAGGCAATACAATAATATTACTTATTTTCACCAGCCACAACGACGGTAAAATCAGTATCAGCGCACATGAAATTACCAGGTTCGTAGACAAACTGTCTGGATTTCACTTCAGGAACTTCTTTTTTCAAATCAGAATAATAATCGACAGTTACATACTTAGAATGAGCGATAAACTGAGAATGAATTGAGTTAGAAGTACCGGAACATAATACTCGAATACCATTAGCCTCAAGAGCTTGCTTCAACTTAGCAGCTTCCTCTGCCTTGTCGGCAGAATTCATAATACTTGCGGTGTAAGATTCTTTTCTTCCAACGTTGCTTTCTCTATATACTAATCGGTCAACAACATCTTGTGTTTTATCAGGATCCAAAATCCAGTAACTTGTATAACCATGTTTATTTGGAGCACCCGGTAACATTGCAATCTCAATATTATCCATATCAAAGTGTTTTGCCAAACCCGCATATTGTGTCATTTCATAAGGTGACATATCAGTTTTAACATATTTATTAGTTACAGAAATTAATTTAGGAATTTTAGTGATTGTTTCAGGTTTTTGCAAATCAGCAAGCAGACCTCTTAAGAACCATTGTTGTCTTTTTGTTCTGCCTATATCACCAGTAGCATCATGACGGAATCTCAAGTACTCAACAACATCTTTTTCAGTCAAATGATGATGCCCTTTAGTAAAGTTAATATGAAGATTGCCGGCATTATCATTATATCTCATATTTTTTTCTACAAAAATATCGACTCCGCCGAGCGCTTGAACAACAGCTCTTACACCTTCATCATGAAACATTATATATTTATCAACTTTAACACCTAAAGTATCCTCTACTGTTTTAATAGTCATTTCTATTCCGCCAATAGCATGAGCAGCATTAATTTTTTGTACCCCCATCCCTTTTGGTAAATAAACCTTACTATCTCTAGGTATAGAAATAGCATTTACAGTTTTTGTTCTTGGGTCAATATTTAATAATATCATAGTATCAGTTCTTGTTCCAACCCACAAATCAGAATCTGCACCATTAGAATCTACACCTAATAGTAAGATATTTTGTCGTCTTGGCCCAAACGGGAAAACAAATTCGGGTTTATCTTTTGAACTGTTAGACATCGACAATTTTGATAGTAATTTTGCAACAAAAGCATTTTGTCCCAATGTTGTATTTAAAAAGTCTTTATTATCAGCAAACAACAAAATTGCAAAAATAGAAGTAAAGAAAAGAATTACCATAATAGTAAGGACTTTTCTAAACGAAGACTGCGACTTTCTTCTATAATTTGATTGAACAAACGGGCTGTCTGCTGAACCACTTGAATAAGCTCTTGCTCGTCTTGTTTTTGTTGTACCTTTTGAAGGTCTTCTTCTTTCTCTCATATAAGTCATTTCTCTTTATTTTCTTATTTGTCTGGAATACTTAAATTAATAATATAATAAAGTATTTTAAAATATATACAATAAATTATGTATTTTTAATTCTGAAAAACACGCAAAATGGGCATGTTATAATTAAAAAACACTATAATTTATCTAAATTATCTATTAAAAAGGCATTAATATTCTAAAAGTTAACAAAATTTTACAAAAAATTTTATACAAAAATTTAACAAAATTGAATGTTTTTGAATAAAAAATAGTGTTTTTTGAACAATTTTATAAAAAAAACTTCTAAACATACTATATTTTTATATATTTATGCAAAAAATCATCTTTACATTAATTTTACATTTACCACGATTATAGCAATTTTTAATTTTTACCACTTTTAAATTACATGTGTCTTGGTTATAATAAAAGAACATTCGGTAGAAAAACAATTTAATTATGATAAATAAAGTTGAATTAGGTAGTGTAAAAAGTCAAAATAGAACCCCAAATAGAATTGTCGTGAGACAAAATATGGGGCAAACTAACTTCACAGGTATGGGAAATGTTTTGCTAAAAGGTATCCAAAAATGTGAAGAAAGTCCAATGATTAATGTTGCAGTATTAGACTTAGCAACAGCAATTTTACCTAGAACCTTCTTTGAAACATTTATCGGCTCAAAAAAAACTGATGAAAACGGTAATCCTGAAAAAGAACGAAAACTAAACCTAATAGGCGGTTTTGAAGCGTTCAGAAGAGAATCTTCAGGCTTGCTTATTAACTGCATAATTCCAAGTTTTATTGTTATTGGTGCGGCAAAATTATTAAACCGTCCTATTATGTCAACTTTTAATCGTTCAAATCTTACAAAAAGTTGGGCAAACAGTGAAGCTCTTGATCAAATTCAGAAATACTACACTCAATCAAATGGAATGAGCCAGGAAGATAGAATATTCAGAACTATTAAATCTATGCTTAATGACATTGAAGGTGTAGATGGTGATATTGATAAAGGCGGTTATAAAAAATTTGCACAAATTTTCCACAACGATAAAGAATATGATGCAGCCATAAGAAAAATGGCTAAAAATATAGTAAGTGCAAATCCTGAATCAGGCTATACAGAAGAAATGTATAGATACCTTGTAAACAAATCTGGAATTGCTGAAAATATTAAATTTAAAGATTCAAAAGGTTTCTTCAGTAATAACTTAAGACACCTTTGCGACAGTACCGGTGAAGTTCTTCATGGTATTGTTAAAGAAGGTGACCATATTAAAAATGCTGACGATTTAGCTAAATACTTCTCTAAAGCAAAAAAACTTGTAAACTGGAAAAGTATTGCCGGACTTGGAGTAATTATTCCTCTTGCTATTGCAGCTCAGCCAATAAACAGATGGATTACACATAAACTATCAGGTAAAAAAGGGGCTCCTATTTATAATGACGAAAAAGAAAGAATCTTAACACCTGAAGAAAAGAAAAAACTTACAGCTCAAAAATTTGTTGCAATTCCGTTGATGGCAGGAGTCGCTGGCTTGTCAATGCTAATGGACAGACCTAGTTTGAAAATGTTCCAATTTAAAAACATTTTCCCTACAATGGATCAAGCCAGAATTATTTCAGCTGCAACATTCTCAAGCAGACTTGCTGCTGCTGAAGACTCAAATGAATTAAAAGAAAATACAATTCGTGATATTGCAACTTTCTCAAGCTTCTACTTCTTAGGAGACTATGCAGCTAAAGGCATTGCAACATTACTGGAAAATAACAACAAAGATGGCATCAAGCTTATCAACAGACTTAAAAACCCTAAAGAAGGTGCAAATATCCTTCAAAAATTCTGGAACTGGGCTAAACATACTTCTATGAAGTCAACAGATGAACTTGAAGCTATTGCAGATAAAACATTACGCTCAAAAGCCAGAAACATGAGAGCATTATGTCAATTAGGAAGCCTAGCGTTCTCACTGTTATCTCTCGGCGTATTTATCCCTATATATACAAGAACCCAATCTAACAATAAGGAAAAGCTAAACAAGCTTGCGAAAACTGAAACGGTTTCTCCGACGGCATCGACGACATTTTCGGAAAAACTTATAAAAAATAATTCGCCGGCATTTAAGGCATTTTTTAGTTAGTGTATAATAAAGAAAAAAGGCAAAATATAAATAATGAAAGTAGAACAAAATTTTAACACCTCAAATATAAAACAATTACAAAGAAGAAACGAAAATAAAGGATTTACAGTAAAACCACAAATTCATCAACCAGTAGCCCCAAGCTTCACAGGTGGACCTGCTGATGTATTAAGATTTTTAGATACAAATCAAGCATGGGGAGCTGTTGCTGTAGATTTATTCTGTATGGTTCTACCAAGAACATTAACAGATTTTAGCAGAGGACCTGAAGCAGGTGTAGAAACAATGAGAAGAGAAGGTTTAGGTACTACTAACCATTCTCTCGTTGGAGCTTATGGCGCTTTAGCTGGGCTAGTACTTGCTTCTGGCATAAATGGAATGTATCAACTCAAGGATAGTGTAAAAGCTAATGACATATTTGCAGATTCAGAAACCCTCGAAATGCAAGGAAAACTCTGGGATGCAAGACTTAAAGCCGCTGCAAATAATCCTAACGCAAATCCTTTAAAAGAATGGCTTGGTGATACACTAAAACAATATGAAGTTATGGTTGATGGAGAATGGCAAAGATTCAAACCTGAAAAAATTAACCAGACTGTTAATATTTTAGAAAAAGAAATTACTGCAAATAGCGGAAAAATCAGTAAAGAAGGCTTTGCTAATGCCAGAAATACTCTAGTTTCAGCTTTTGGAGTTGAAAATAATATTAGAATTGCAGCAGAACAAGGACAAAAAGCTCATACTTCAAGATACAGTGTTGATTATATTGTTGAAAATACTTTCAAATTAGGAAAAGTATTTAGTAAAGACAAAGTAAAAGAAGCATTTATGCAGTCTAAAAATATTGCAGAAAATGCATTTATAAAATCTTTGAAATCAATGAACATAAAACGCTCATTAATCGGTATTGGAATAGCTTCTGCAGTTGGTATGTCAGCACAACCTCTTAACATGTATCTTACAAAACTAAAAACTGGAAGCGACAGCTTCGTTGGTGGTGGTAAAAAAGATGATTCTGCAGGATTTAAGTTTAGAAAATCTCTAGTGGCAGCATTATTTGGTGCTGGAGTTCTTGCAACTATAGGAAACCCTAAAAATCTGATTAAAGATTTACAATTCAAGGGATTTTCACCTACAATTAAACAATTCAAATTTATCTACGGTATTACAATCATGTCAAGATTCTTATCTTCTAGAAATGATAACGAACTTGCAGAATGTTCAATCAAAGATACATTAGGTTTTGCGAACTGGTTGATATTAGGAAACTTTGTACAAAAATTAGTAGCTCAAGGTCTTGACCCTTCATTAATTAAACGTGAAGGTAAAGGTGTAATTAACTGGTTAGGTAAATCTACCTTAAAAACAAGAGATGAAGTTCTTCATTCTGCACTAGGTGATAAAGTCTTTAATGATGGAAAAGCTTTAAAATATAACGATATGGTTAAACTTGCAGATAAAGCAACTAAGAAAAAATTAGGTATATTAACAATTTCGCAATTAGTCGGATATGCATATTCAGGTATTGTTCTTGGACGCGGTATTCCTAAATTAAATATATATTTAACTAATAGACGTGAAGCAAAAAAAGCAGCAAAAGAAACTCAGGAAAAACAAACAGCAAAAGTTGAAACATCAGAAGGACAGCATGTTAACACCTGAAAACATTCAATTTTTAAATCAAAAAAATTTCACAGGATTGAAAATATTAAATAATTAACTATACAAATAAAAGACCGCAAATGCGGTCTTTTATTTTACTTTAATAGATATTAAAAAAGAGACTCAATGAGTCTCTTTTAAAGTTTGCTCCAGGCCAGACTTGAACTGGCACTGGGTTATACGCCCAATTGGATTTTAAGTCCAACGCGTCTACCGATTCCGCCACTGGAGCATTTATTGAACCGATCGGCTATAAGAAAATAATATAATAAACAAAGTTTATTGTCAATCAATAAATTTATCAATATAACTTTCTAACCCTTCAATTTTCGAAGTAACCTTAACAATAAGATTACCTAAAATATCTGTTACGGCAATGATATCAGTGCATTTTGAACGTCCAAGAAGACCTGATTTTACATTTGAAGATAACAATTTTTGAAAAGCTAGAAGTAATTCTAAAATTTCAGGATCAATTATATCTTTCAAGTTTACAAGATAAATAAACAACTCAGTCATGTTATTTTTTGCGGCTTGGAACTTCTTCATCAACATAAACCCTTGTACTCTACGCAATTCATCAAGAATTTTCAAATAGATTTCAACAAGTTTATGCTTTTTAGTTGGAAGATAATTTCTAAAATACTCAATTGTTTGAGCAAAGCCATTATCAATAATAGCTTGACGTTTATCAAGAGGGTAATTAAAATCAACAACTACAACGTTACCGGTATCAATAACCAGATAATCGAATTTATCCCTGTTACCATATAAACCTTTTATAAACGAGGTTTCTGTAGCTGTCATGCAAGTGTACATACCATTTACGTATTCTAACGGATTTTGATCAGTTCCAGAAAAACTGCCTTCCAAACGAACTTCTAGAATTCTGTCAGAAGTATTCATAATATTTTTTGATAAAAGCCACATTGGTTTGCCTTTCATCAAATCGCCATCTACGAGCAAATCATCATCTAAATTTACTGCACGCATCAAACCTGGCATGCAGCAAGATATTCTTACTGCCATGGCAATTTCAAAATCCGGAGTTTCATAAGTCGAAAATTCTCGACAAGAAAAATCTTTCATATTTGTAGTTATAATAACAAGATTTTTCTTAATATCTGAAAATGTTACTCTACGACATTGCCCCTTTAAATAGGCTTCACCATAAAATTTTTTCTCGATTAAGTCTCTAATCCACTCAAGAAAGACTTCCCCTTTGCTAAGCGCAAATTTTTGAGTAAATCCTAAAGAAATATCTCGAAATAACTCAAAATTTACAGACAAAAATACTTCAGCCAGTTCTTCTGCTGTATATCCAACAGCATACAAAGCAGCTACCATAGAGCCAACTGATGAACCACACAATGTAGTTAATTCAATACCTAGAGAGTCAAGAGCTTTAATTACTCCGGCATGCGCAGCTCCTCTTATAGCACCGCCGCCAAATAAACAAGTATATTTTAAGTCTTTATGCTCTCTCATAAAGTAATTTTAACATAAAAAAAGACCAGCTAAACCTGCCGATCTTTCTATTATAAAGTTATTTTTATTATTATGCTGCAACTGAGCCTTTAATTTCTCTAATAAGATATTCAGCAACCCATTCAAAATCTTTATTTTCATTAGCTGCTTTTTCTAAATATTTAACAGAAGCATCGCCTAAACGAATAAGAGTCATTGCTACAACACCTCTTTTTACCCCTCTTACAACTTGAAGCTGATCAACCAATTGAGGAAGTACAGTTTCACCAATACTTACTAGTTCATTTTCAATTTTATTTTTTGTAGTATTATCAGCATTTTCAAGTTCTGAAAGAATTTCGTTTAATGATTGCATGTTTTTCATCTCCATATATTTGTATTTACATTATTATTATAAATTAAAATTAATACAAAATCGGATTTCCTTACATAATCTTTATATGAAAACCACAATATTAATATGTTCTTTATATTAAACAGTAACCTCTTTCAAAGACTCAATATATTTTACAGCATAAACTGCAGCTACAGCGCCATCAGATGCGGCTGTGATAACTTGTCGTAAAGGAGTTTTACGAACATCACCGGCTGCAAAAACACCTTCAACAGAAGTTTTCATTGTTTCATCGGTAACAATAAACCCTGCTTTATCTTGTTCCAATTGACCTGTTATTTGATCAACATTAGGATTAATACCAATGTATGGAAAAACACCATTAACAGAAACTTCAGAGAATTCTTCTGTTTTTGTATTTTTTAGAACAATAGTACTAACCAAATCTTCTCCTTTAATTTCTGTAACAACCGAGTTCCATAAGAATTCAAGTTTATCATTTTTAAATGCACGTTCTTGAACAATTTTATCAGCACGCAAGCTCATCTCTTCTATGAATTAAGTAAACTTTTGATGCAAATTTTGTAAGATACATAGCTTCTTCTACAGCAGAATTACCTCCACCTACAACTGCAACTACTTTATCTTTATAAAATGCAGCATCACAAATAGCACAATAACTTACACCTCTTCCGATAAATTCATTTTCACCAGGAACACCAAGCTTCATAGGTTTTGCGCCCGTAGCAATAATAACTGTTTTCGCCCTAAATTCACCTTCTTTAGTAATAATCAGTTTAGGATTAGACACCAAATCAACAGATACAATTTCTTGCATTGGAAATTTCTGAACTCCAAACATATCAGCATGTTCTTCAAATTTTTCCATCAAATCGTATCCGCCAACTCTGGCAAAACCCGGATAGTTTTCCAACTCCAAATAATTTGAAGGTTGACCGCCAAACATACTTATATCAATAATAGCAGTTGAAACTGCCCCCCTTGAAGCATACATACCTGCAGAAAGCCCTGCTGGCCCCCCACCCCAAATAATTGTATCAAATTCATATTGTTGCATATTAAATTCCTCAACTTTCTTATTTTAAAATGCATTACCGGCTATTTTTTCGCCTTTTATTGAATACTTAGCCGTTTCAGTTTTCATAATCTTACCATTAACATCTGAATAAGTCTCTAATTTAATAATATCAGTACCTTCAAATTTATCCCCGGATAATTTAATATTGACAGTATCTGTTAAAATTTTAGAACCATATTTGCTTGTTTTAGTAAAAACAATACGTCCCTCACTCACGCTATCAACAGTAATATCAGCTTTCGCGCCATTAAATGGGTTACTTAATGTTATGACGTCACCAAGGCGTGATAAGTTCCATAAATCTATATTTTTCTCTTTAAATATAAATGGAGAATCTGTTTCGAGCAAGTTTTGATGAAACTCTCCATGTCCCAAAAAATGTCTCAGGAACAGCTGTTACACCTCCGGTCAAAACTTGAGCTGACACCTGTTCTGTTTCAAAATAATTAATACAGAACAGAGATATAAAAATCGTCGCAAATATAAAAAATTTTTTAAGCATATTAGATTTATAACCAATTATTATTATTTGTCAATCTACACGGCAGCAACACGAGCTTGCAGCATTTTTGCAGAATCCTCATACCCAACTCTGCCCATGAGAGCGTATGTATAATTTTTTGCTTGTTCAACTCCCGGTTGGTCAAATGTATTAATATTATACAATTCACCAGCAATTGCTGTTTGAACTTCTAGCATATACAACAGCTGGGCCAAGTGATATCCGTCTAACTTTGGCAGTGTAATTGTAACTGATGGTCTGGCATAATCCGATAATGAAACTTTTGTAGAATCAGCTTCAGCATTTAACAAATCATTTATAGTTTTACCGCCAAGATAACCAATCCCTGTGTATTCAAAAATTCGAGGAATTTCAAGCTTCTTGTCAAACTCTCCAATGCGAATAAAATTAATAATTTTATTATTTGGACCTTCATTAAAAAGTTGAATTTGTGAATGCTGATCAGTTGCCCCTAGCGCCTTAATTGGAGTAGAACCTACATGAACATGATTACCTTGCAAATCCTCACTTTTCCCTAATGATTCTGCCCATAATTGAGCATACCAATCAGAAACATATCTCATTCTGCTTGAATATGGCATCATTACAGAAAGATTTTTACCTAACTTTGTATCCATTAAGTAATGAATTAACGCATTTTGAGCTGCAATATTTTCGTAAATATCTGTATTTTTAAGTGCTAAATCCATATCTTTAATACCGCTCATGATTTCATCAATATCAATACCGACAAGAGCAAAAGGTAAAAGTCCTACAGCAGAGAATACAGAAAATCTTCCACCAACATCATCAGGAACAACAAAAGTTTTATACCCTTCCTGTTCTGAAATTTGTCTTAAAATACCTGTTTTTCTATCAGTTGTAGCAACAATATTTTTACGATAATCATCACCTAACTCTTTTTCTAATCTATCCTTAATAATCATAAATTGAGACATTGTCTCCGCTGTATCACCTGATTTTGTAATAACATTCACTAGAGTTTTTTTCAAATCAAGCATATCAAAAAGGGCTGACATTGAATCAGGATCAATATTATCTAAAAAGAAAATTCTTGGCATTCCATTACGTTGTTCTTTAGTTAAAAAATTCCAATAAGGCTTGAGTAAGGCTTCAGTAACTGCAATTCCACCAAGAGCAGAACCGCCAATACCAAGAACAAGAATATTATCAAATCTTCCTTCAACAAGTGCTGCATACTCCTTTACATACCATGCAGTTTCTTCACTGTAACCTAAATTCATCCACTGAAGCCATTGTCCGGGTTTATCTTTTCTTTTATTTAAATCAGCAATAATCTCTGCAATTCTGTTTTTATATTCAGCAAATTCATCAGACATATTAAGTCCGTCAGCTGAACCAACAACCATAGCATCAGCATTTCTATAATCGAATTTAATCATCCCTAATCCAATACCCTTTCTAGTGTAAACATTCTATATTTATTGTATATAATCAAAAATAAAAAACAAGAAGGCGTAAACACTTACAAAATAAGAATCTACGCCATAGTAAAATTTATATATTTAATTGTATTAACCATTTTGGCTAAATTTGAATGTTCTTTCAATATTTTTATTAAGAACGGTCTTAATTGACTCATACTCAGTTTGAAGCGCTGAATGTTCTGTATCAATATTTTTCAACTGCATATCGTACATGCTGTCTTTTGCATCAATATCATTCATTGCTCTTGTATATTCAGCTTCGGCTTTTGCAACCGCTGCACTGTTATCTGTTTGTTCTGTAATTTTTGCACAAGTCTTGTAATCAAGAGATTTCCAATTAAAGTTTTTATCCACCTGTTCCATTGAAACAAGACCGCTTTCTAATGCAAATTCAAGCCATTCAGAAGATGATGCTAAACCATTTTCAATAGCTTTATAGCCATCTCTCATTCTGTTGAATAGGTTAGTGTACCATTGAGCTTTTGCATCAGCATTACCTTTATTTGCTGTATCATTTTCATCAATCCAAGCATATTTTGGTTCGCCGGTCATTTCAATTTGATTAGCTACAAACATATCTTTAACAATTGTATTGTATTCGTTAGAAAGTTTTAGGCTAGGATTTGCTTTTACTAGTTTTAGTATATAATCAGGATCAGTTAAGTTTTTTGCTTCAACAGAACCGTCTTTTAACATTGTTCTTACTGCGTCAACACCTTCAGCAAAAATAAAGCCTAAAAAGTCATCTCTATTAGTAATATATTCATTAGCGTAAGCATCCAAATTTTTGCCTTCATACTGAGCATTTCTGTCAAAATCGGTTGAATTGTTTTCAATAGCTTCAATAATTTTATCTACATTCAAACTGTCAGAAGAAGAAATTAATAAATATATTGAAGCTGCAGCATCATTTAATACATCATCAACATTAGTAGTAATAAAATAAGGTCTAACAGTCTTCAAATCATCAGAACATTCGTAGTAAGAAGTTTGACGCGTTTCATTTCCATTCTCATCTCGCTCAATATATTGAATTGATAACGCATCAATTAAAGATTTCATGTTAGGAAAACTAGTAGCTGGAGCCGTAGGAACAGGTGCAGGAAATGTGGTCTCAACCAAGTCATTATCATCTTTTTCATCTGCAGGACAAGCTACAATAGTATAACCTCCAGCGACACCGGCATAAGTCCAGGTGTAACCTTGAATTTCAATAGTCTTATTTGCTTCATCAATTGTTACAGGTTGTGGAGCATCTTTTACTTTTACACTTGTTGCATCTACTTTTTCAATACTTTCAAGAATTGTATCCATAGCTTTTTTAGCTTCATCTGTTAAATAATCAGTGTTAATTCCATTAAAAGCATTATTTAATCTATTTATTTTATTATCAACATTAAACACTAATCCTTTAAGTGAAATAGGATCTGTTGTATAATCAATAGTACTTGAAGTATTTGATTTAATATAATTATCAAATACAGGATTTAAAATCTTTTTCAAAGAATTAAAGCTCATTGTATAATCATCATATTTTTGATTATAAATGACATTTTCATTAGAATTTTCATAGCTGCCATAAGCTTCATACCACTCTTTTAAGGTATCCATTTCAATAATATTGAATGGGTCAGGATAAACACCTTTATTATCAATAGTTTTTAATTGATCGAAATAAGTAGTATCAAAAACTAAACCATGAGATTTTAAGTAAGCATTCAAGTTTCCATTAGCATCAGCAAACATTTTTGCTTCAGCTTCTGAAACCATAAGCTGACCAGCTGCATTTACCAATCCATACTGATTATTGTATGAACTGTAAGCTGATAAAGCATTGAATGTTAACAATTGAGATTGTTCCATACCTGTTTCATCATAGTTAGAGAACATTAAATCAGCATTATTTAATGCATTAACATAGTTATCGCTGGCTTGCGCACTTTGAGTAGCCAAACGCATTTTTGCATTATTAATGGTTTGAGATCTTAATTCATTATCTGCAAGACGAGCAGTTAACGTTAATAATCTAGCTTGTGATGCTGCCATTCCCATTGTTAGCGTATCCTTTCGATTTCCTTGTAGGTTTCCTTATTCCTAATGTCGGCATTATTAGCAGAAACTTTAGGATTTATAAGACTTTTGTTAAGAGTTTGTTACAATTATTTTCAAGAAAATATCACACAAAACAAAAGGACAGAAAATTGATTCTGCCCTTAATTTATTCATCCATCATCTATTTATAAACTTAACAAACTGATGCAAATGATCCACCACAAGATGCTCCTGCAGAGAATGAACCGGCACCGCAATCAGAAAAACCGCCACCAAATCCAGTATCACCTAAAGTCGCAATTGCGGATGAAAAACCAGCCATAAATCCAGAATCAACAGAGGAACTGTCTGAATAATTTGCATACATTGCATAATCAACAGCTACAGGACTTGATGAAATATATGTATCATATTCGCCCATTGTTAACAAACTTTTTGCATCACTCATGCTCATAGCCAAAATTCCTGAATTTTCTACAGGATGATTATTTACATTAGAATTTTTTCTAGTTGATGCTGATTTTGCTGCTTTGTCTCCGAATAATAATATCATCGCGTCTCTCCTAATATCTGTTATTCTTTACACTTATATAAAGTTTTTTAGATTTATCAGATTTCAGCATGGATATTTTTCGTTACAATTCTTAACAAGTAAATTAAAACTTTTGACTTACTCTTCTAAATCCATGGGTTGATGTACTTTTATACAAAGAGTATTAGTATAAGTATGTAGATTAGGGAGGAAGAGAAAATGAAAAAAGGATTTTTAACAATCGGATTCTTAATAACATTTATATTTTCCGGCTTAGCAGCTATTTGCGCAAGGCAATTACTTGCACACGATAACATTAGAAAAAAATAATACAGGTTATAATATAATTCTTGGATCCGATAATTTAGCAAAAGTTAGCAAAAAATCCCCATCTGATAATGAGCTAATTCTTGAATTAAGGGGGATAACTCCATCTGAGAGCGTAAATGCATTATACAAAGGTAGTGCAAATATCGATAGTCTTGTTGTTGAAAATATTGATAGTAATAAACTTAGAATTACAGTAAATGCTGAGAATATTAAAAATTCGACAGTTATAATTGATCCTGCTGACGGCTTAAGTACAATTGTTGGAGAAACAGTTCCTGCAGATAAAATTTTATGGATAATGTTTGTTCTTGCTTTATTTGCAGTAATTTTTAAAGTATCTAAAGATATTTCAGAAGATGATAACAAAATTCTTATCAGAAAAGATATAAAAGATAGAGAAATTGAGATGTACAGACGTTATAGACAAGAATTAATTTCAAATCCGGTTATCAATTCAAATCAAGACATGAGAATGAAAAGGATGATGAAAAAAATTGATAGAAAAATTGATGAACGTCTTACTTCTTCAATAAAATAAGATTAAACCTCGAAAAACTTAAATATATCCCTAAAACATTTAATTTATAAGCAAGTTTCAAAACTTGCTTTTTTATTATTTTTTATTATAAAAAAATACCCGACACAGAGTCGGACATTTTGAGTTATTAGTTTTTATTAAAATAATCATCAATTAATTTTTCTATTATTTGAGACGAATCACCTTTTCCGTATGGATTAGCAGCTTTTAACCTTGAATCATCTCGGGATTTATCAAGAATTTCAGTACTTAAAGAAACTATCTTATCATATTCTGCACCAACAAGCACCGATACTCCCGCATCAATACCTTCTTGACGCTCAGTTTCATATCGCATCACAAGAGTTGGACAGCCAAAAGATGGAGCTTCTTCCTGTATACCTCCAGAATCAGTCAAAATAAGTTTTGCATGCTTCATTAAATAAACCAGATAAGGATAATCCAGTGGCTTTAATAAATAAACATTAGAATATTCTCCTAGACGACAATGAATTTTATCCTTTACATTTGGATTTGGATGAACAGGCAGAACAAAATGATGTGACGGATACTTTTTCACAAGGTATTCAATTGCATCAATTATTCTATCAATTCTTTCACCATGGTTTTCACGTCTATGAGCTGTAATTAGAACAACTTTATCATCAATTGGAATATTCTTTTCCTCATAAAAAGTTTTTGCTGCATTCATAGCACCATCAGATAGACAAAATAATGCATCAATAACCGTATTACCTGTAACATGAATTTTATTATCCTGTATATCTTCTTTTAATAATGCATTTCTATTTTTCTCGGTTGGTGCAAAATGTAATTCAGCAACTCGAGAAGTCATTTGACGCATAACTTCTTCCGGAAACGGTTCATAAATATCATAAGAACGCAATCCTGCTTCAACGTGAAACACAGGTATTTTCCTATAAAAACTTGTTAATGCTCCACAAAGCACAGTCATTGTATCGCCTTGTACAACCGTAGCATCAATATGATTATCAGCAAAAACTTTATCCAAAGAGGTTAAAATTCTTGTCTGGACTTCTACAAGTGATTGATTTGGGCGCATACAATCAAGATTGATATCAGCCTTTAAGTTAAAATAACACAAAGTCTGATTGGACAATTCTTTTTGCTGCTCAGTATTACATATAATAACTCTGTACTTATCCGGATATTTTTTCAGTTCCAAGATAACAGGTGCTAATTTAATTACCTCTGGTCTTGTACCAAAAACAAATAATATATTTTTCTTACACATAGGTGCAGTTTAATACAAAAAAATGAGATTTGCAATTAGCAAAATATATACCTCGTATTATTCTGTCAGCGGATTTAATATTTTAATAATAACGTATAATAAACTTTGGGAGGAGACCAAAATGATTGATTTATTTATATTAGAAACCTGTCCTTATTGTCTTAAAGTTATTAATTTCATGAAAGAAAATGGAATTCAATATAACAAAATTGATGTCAGTAATAGTGATAACGCACTCAAACTATTATCTATCGGTGGGTTAGACCAAGTACCATTTTTATATAACGAAAAAACAAATGATAAAATATATGACTCAGATATGATTATTTCATACTTAAAAAATTATGAACAGGAATAAATCTTATGCATAATAACGAATATGACAATACACATATTGATCCAAATGAATGTACCTCACGTGGATCATGCTCCATCGCACCTAATATAGCAGCATTACAAGAAGTTATCTTATACTTCTTAAAACATAGCGCTAATTATATTTTAAAACTTGAAAAAATGGGGGCTAATAACCCTTCTGTTAAACATGAAATAATAAATGATATTGCTTCACTTGTTTATATAAATGAATTCAACGAAGAACAACTTTTTGAAATTGCAATGAAAGATTACTTTCTATACTTAAATACGAAAGACGCATATAAAGAAAACTGTAAACAATATAAAACTAATTGTATAGAATTAAAAAATAAAATCAAATTTAATACAACAACTCAAATTTCACAAGTAATTGCAATAGGTGAAAAACTTTTTTTAGACAAATATAATAGAACAAATTCTGAACAAAAAAACCTTATTGATATTCTTGAAATAGTAATAAAAAGTACATCAGTTCATCTTTCAAAATTGATGGACTTTAGAGACTTCGACGACTCAGCTTTCCATACAATATTAAAGGCTCTTGATTTATTTAATCATGGAAAAATTGAAAATAATCAAATTTCAAAATTAACAAACGAACTTGCAGAACAAGACTTCAATCTGACATTAAAAATTAGTGAACATCTTCTTAACGAATTTGGTAAAATGACAAAAACACAAGTATCCTACTCAACTCAACAAGGGAAAGCTATACTTGTCTCAGGTAGTAATTTTTCAGAATTACTAAATATCCTTAAAAACACCGAAAATGAAGATATTGACATTTATACGCACGCAGATTTATTACTTGCTCATTCACTTTCGGTATTTAAAAATTTTCAACACTTAAAAGGACACTTTGGAGATAAAACCGAAAACAACATTCTGGACTTTGCAACATTTCCCGGGTCTATACTTTTGACAAAAAATGCAAAGAAAAACACTGAATACTTATACAGAGGCAGACTATTTTCTAATGGATATATAGTACCAAAAGGTGTTATAAAAATTGAAAATAACGACTACTCTGATTTGATAAATTCAGCTAAGGGAGCAAAAGGCTTTTCAAAAGGAAGAGAAAAACCTGCAATAACATTGGGCTATGATGAAAATGAAATCAATAAAAAATTTGAAGAAATATCCTTAAAAATCAACTCCGGAGAAATAAAACGATTATTTATTATTGGTATGAATACCTACTCTGAAGTTCAAAAAGAATATTTCAAAAAATTTCTGTCATCACTAAAAAAAGATGAATTTGCAATAAGCTTTACAGAATGCCCAGAAAAGGAAAACATTTTGACAATTAATCTCGGGAATTATTTCCCTCTTGCTATCTATTTATTAAATAAATTATTTAATAAAATTTCAATTACAAATGACAATATATTTATATTTTTTACCAACTGCAGTGTAATGATTTTGTCAAATATAATTACCCTAAAAGAGCATAATGTAAAAAACCTCTATATGTCAGACTGCACTCCAACATTTATCAATCCATCAGTATTCAAAACATTCCAAGATAAATATAATATACAAATAACGACGAATGCAATGAATGACATTGAAAAAATAAGGAATAAATAACAAAAAAAAAACGACACTCGGAATGAGTGTCGTTTTTGGTTTTATGCAAACTAAAAGATTAATATCTATAGTGAGCAAAAGCTTTGTTTGCTTCAGCCATTTTGTGGGTGTCTTCACGTTTTTTACATGCAGCACCTTGACCGTTAGAAGCATCAATCAATTCATTAGTTAATTTATCAATAAATGATTTTCCGCCTCTTTTCTTAGCAGATTCAATAAGCCAAGAAGAAGAAAGAGCAAAACCTCTATCAGCCTTAACTTCAATAGGAACCTGATAAGTAGAACCACCGATACGACGAGCTTTAACTTCTAATAAAGGAGTAGCATTAGTCATAGCTTTTTGGAAGATTTCAATTGGATCTTCATTTGTTCTTTCTTTAATTCTTTCCAATGTTGCGTAGAAAATTCTTTCAGCTAAAGATTTTTTACCACGTCTCATAATTCTGTTGATAAATTTAGAAACATCAACACTATTATAAACAGGATCAGCTAAAGGAATACGTCTTGCTGGTTTAGAACGTCTAGACATTATTTCTTACCTCCTTTTTTATCTCTTTTTGCACCGTATTTAGATCTACTTTGAGCTCTGTTAGCAACACCGGCTGTATCTAAAGCACCACGAACGATATGGTAACGAACCCCTGGTAAGTCTTTTACACGACCGCCACGGATAAGAACAACACTGTGTTCTTGCAAGTTGTGGCCGATACCTGGGATATAAGAAGTAACTT
>JAAGKN010000157.1_pt1 | contig 69155 bp, 54 predicted proteins | sample 6206371 | NCBI WGS metagenome assembly JAAGKN01 (sample SAMN11533720, study PRJNA540317) | gut metagenome | isolation source: fecal pellets from male and female animal of same cohort | host: Peromyscus leucopus | place: USA:CA | collected 2017
AAACTCTCTCATATATCTAAATTGTGTAATCGGCTAAATGCCGCTTAACGAACTTGCGAAACTTGAATAAATAATTTTACAAATTTACGAGTTTTTAATCGTTTTATTGCGAAAATTTAGCCTTGCGATGTCTCAAAACATGATACATCTTTGAAGAAAGTTCAATTTTTTGAATAAATTTAGGCTATATCGCAAAATGCGCCATGTGTGCGCTAATTTTGCCGATGCTGCGCAAAATGTTTGCGTAGAAGCTATCTAACTTTGCGGCCACATTATAATAATACAAATATGAAGATCATAAACGGATATGACGTGAAGATATTCACGGACAATATTGAAGAGAACGCTTTGGAGCAGATTAAGAAGCTACTCTCAATAGATGTGTTCTCCGACAAGAAGATACGCATCATGCCCGACGTTCATGCCGGGGCCGGATGTGTCATAGGTTTCACCGGAAATCTCGGTGACAAGGTGATACCCAATATCGTAGGCGTGGATATTGGTTGCGGTATGCGCATACTTAATCTTGGCAAGATTGAGAGCATCGACTATCATGCTTTCAATGAGCACATTCGCGCCAATGTCCCATCCGGGATGATTGTGCGCGAGGATAAGTTTGACTTCAAGCCTCTTGTGAATGAAGAGATGGACATTTACCGCGAGGCAAAGAAGATGGTGACGGAACTCCGCTGTTACCGCGAGCTGAAATATTCCGACCGAATCAACAAGAGTATCGGCTCACTTGGAGGAGGCAATCACTTCATCGAACTCGACAAGGATGATGAGGGTAACGTGTATCTCGTTATCCACACCGGTTCACGCAATCTTGGCAAGCAGGTGGCCGACATCTACCAGAACCGCGCCATCAAGCACATGACCGAGGGGGCGGACGAGTTTGAGGAAACCATCAAACGAACAATTGAGGAATACAAAACCACCGGGCGACGTTCGGAATTGCAGAGTGTCCTAAAGAAGATGCGCAAATCTCAGCAGGAGGCGGAGCCTACGCTGCCGCGGAGCCTCTGCTATGTGGAAGGTGATGCACGTGAAGACTATCTCCACGATATGCGTATCTGCCAGCGTTGGGCCGTACTTAACCGCAAACTCATCTCAATACTGCTCTTGAAGTTCTTTTCCGATGTAGAGGTCATTGAAGAATTTGAAAGCGTCCACAACTACATCAGTGATGACAATATAATCCGTAAGGGTTCTATCTCTGCCATCAAGGGTGAGCGTTGCATCATTCCTTTGAATATGCGCGATGGCTCTTTGCTCTGCACCGGCAAGGGAAATCCCGACTGGAACTGCTCCGCACCTCACGGTGCCGGTCGGGTACTAAGCCGCACGCAGGCTTACAAGCAAATCAAGATGGAAGACTTCGAGGCCTCGATGGCCGGAATCTACTCTGAGAGCGTCAACGACTTCACCCGTGACGAGTCTCCGATGGTTTACAAACCGGCTGCTGAGATTATCGCAAATATAGGTGACACTGTCAATATCGATAGAATCATTCGTCCAATCTTTAACTTCAAAGCGTCAAAATGAAATCACAATCCATTAAATCACCTGAAGGAGTAAAACTTCTGATGGGATGTATACTGTGCATGTGCCGATATTGATATTTCCTCCTCGGAAAAGAACTAAATTGGGAAAATTTTACAAAGCTGTATCGTTGAATGATACAAGTAAAGGCTAATTTTGCCGGTGTAATTCAATCACCATGTAAATTCAATCGAATATGGAAATGAAATCGATACAGTATCTCAAAACGGCTGCAAGCAAACTTAGAGATGGCAAGCTCAAACGCCTTGGCGGAAAAGAGGTCTCCGAGGCCCTCAATGGAATGATGTCGGCCCTCGATCTTGAATCCAAAGACGAGGCCATCCTATTTGCGGCACTCTTCGACAGAAGCTGCGCAGGGAGATGCTCCGACCTCGATGACATCGCTTCCTATTTCGCCGCATCGCAACTCGATGTGATGGAATATGTGCCGGCTCTCAGAAGTCTCGAGAATAAGGGGTTCATAGTTCAGACCAACACGGGCGAATGCCGCATCGGGCGCAAGAATTTCATGGTGACAAACTACGTGATCGGCTGCATTCTGGAAAACCGGAAGCCGGATTCTTGCAAAGCAAGAATCCTGGAAAAAGAGTTCGACAAGTATGACCTTTGCAAATTGGTCAGCTCTCAGGTGCAGGACGACGACGTCACGACTGAGGCCCTCTTCCAATTCGTAGAGAGCGTGGAGCGCGACTACGCCGCGATGCCGCTCGTGAAGGATCTGAAGGAGGTCATCCCTTCACTGCCCGAAAGGACACTTTTCTACGAAATGTGCAACGATTTCCTGGACACCGAGCAAAGCGGACGCACCGATGTGGGGAGCACGTTAAAAGACATTTATAAGGCATATGGCCCAAGATTCAAAGTGCGCAAATCCCTCCTTGACGGCGACCATCCTCTGATTCGTGCCGGCCTTATCGAGGTGTCGAGCACCCGGCAAAAACTGATCCTCACCACGTCAGGCCAGAAACTCTTCCTGGGCGAAGATTTCGGAGCTTTCGGGCCTCAATACTCCGGCCTGAATCTATATTCTTTCGCACGCCAGGTCAAAGAGCTGGTGCATGGTCCCGACCACGATGTTGAGAGGTCTGACGCACTCCATAAACTTAAAGCGAATATATTCTATATGGAAGATTCCAACCGCGCTCTGGAGGGGCCCTCCAGGGTGAAGGAGGTAATCGTCGAAGAGCATTTCCGCGCTCTATTCTACATCGCATGCGACGCTTGCGCCAACGGCGAATTGCTAAGCCTATCGCGTGAACTGGGCGAACTTTATCCGATCCAGGAACGCAACAAATACCTCAAGGAATTCAAGGAGGAGACCCACAAACTGCAACGTCTCGACCTGCTGGAGATGGTGACCCAGTCATCCCTCTTCGGAGAGTACACCGCCCTGCAGCTCACCGACAAGGGCAAGGAACTCTACTTCGGCGAGGACGCATCGCTCTATATCGAAAAACCGGAGAAGAAAGACCTCATCTGCGCCGCCGACATCAAGGAGAAACATCTTTTCTTCTCCGATAAGGAGCAGGCGCAGCTGAACCTCGTAGGCGACTCTCTGCAGGACGCCAACTACAACAACCTGGTGAGCCGACTTGAAGAAAAAGGTCTGCCCAAGGGAATTGCCGTTCTACTCTACGGCGCTCCCGGCACTGGCAAGACCGAGTCCGCAATGCAATGGGCTCGTTCAGCCGGACGCGACATCATCCATGTGGATATTTCCGCAACGAAGAGCATGTGGTATGGCGAATCAGAAAAAATCATCAAGGAGATTTTCACAAAATACAAACGCCAGTGCAAGCGCTCCAAACTGAAGCCGATTCTTCTTTTCAATGAGGCCGATGCCATTTTCGCCTCGCGTAAAACCGGCAACAACAACAGCATCGACCAAACCGAGAACGCAATTCAAAACATCATCCTTGAAGAGATGGAACGACTTGACGGCATCTTGATAGCAACAACCAACCTCGCTGACAATCTTGACAAGGCTTTTGAGCGTAGATTTTTGTTCAAAATCCGTTTTGACAAACCATCCGTAGGAGCAAAGACCAACATCTGGAGAGACAAACTTCCCGCACTTACAGCAGAGCAGGCAAAGTCACTTGCTTCAAGATTTGATTTCAGTGGCGGTGAGATTGACAACATTGTCCGCAAAGCCCTCATGTCGGAGGTCCTTGAAGGTAATGCTCCCTCCTTTACCGAGATAGAAAAACTGTGTTCAGAAGAAAAAATCGGTAAATCCTCCAGCAAACGTGTCGGATTTAACATATAAAAACAATCTTGTATCGCCAGATGCGACAAGTTTTTAGTAACTTTGCGGTTGATAATCCTGCCTTCGGCATAGTGCACCGGCTTTCAGCCGAAATTCGCTAAATTTCAACCCGCGAACCCTTAGGTTTTGCAACAATGAATAAAAGCCCATGACTCAACTACAGAAATACACTTGGCTGATAGAGACTATCAGACGTGCCGGTAAGATTTCCCATAGAGATTTGTCCGACAAATGGGAACGTTGCAAAGACCTCAGCGACTGCAAGCCACTTCATCGCGCTACTTTCAACCGCTGGCGTGACAATATCTTCTCGCAGTTCGGCATCATCATATCTTGCCAGCGTGTCGGTGGCTATCTCTATTATATAGAGAATCCGGAGGATATTGACGAAGATGAACTGAAGAAATGGATGCTCGACTCATTCGCGGTCGGCAACCTGATTGGTGAAAATTTGTCGCTGAAAGGGCGAATACTTGTTGACCAGATTCCATCTGGTCGTGATCACTTGACCACGATACTGGAAGCGATGAAAGAAAACCGTGTGGTGAATATTGTATATAAAGCATTCTGGTATTCCCGCTCATTTGAAATTCCGGTTGAGCCTTACTGCGTGAAACTGTTTGAGAACCGCTGGTATATGCTCGGCCACAATCTCAGCAAAGACACAATCCGGCTCTATGGTCTTGACCGCATAGAATCTATTGAAATTACCGGCCAGGAATATAAGTTGCCAAAAGACTTCTCTGCCGCCGACTACTTTTCAAACTATTTCGGCATAGTCACCGATGACAGAGTTAAGCCGGAACGCATAGTGATTCGAGCCAACAAAGACCATACTCCATATCTCAAATCACTACCGTTACATCATAGTCAGGAGTTGATTGAAGACAATGGCGAGTATGCAGACTTCAGCCTCTATCTCGCGCCTACCTACGACTTCATAATGAAGTTGCTTCACTCCGGGGCAATGGTGGAGGTGATTTCCCCGGCGTCATTGCGCAAAGCCATGAAAGGCTGGATTTCAGACATGTACGACCTTTATAAAAACGATTGACGATGCAGGACTTTGCGGTGAGTCCGAGTGCTTCGCACCGCGCACCGGCCAAAGGCCGACATGCGCTCTCGGCTCACTCGCGAAATTTTTGAATAGAAAATTATGGAGAATTTTGTAGCAATAGACTTTGAGACAGCCAATGGCCGACGTTCAAGCGTATGTGCAGTGGGCATTGTGGTTGTCAAAGACGGCGAAGTTGTGGATAAATTTTATAGCCTGATTCAGCCCTCACCCAATTATTACACTTATTGGACTACGGCAGTGCATGGTCTGACCAGAGAAGATACCGACGGCCAGCCACGATTCCCGGAGGTGTGGGCGCAGATAGCCCCACGTATTCAAGGACTACCTTTGGTGGCCCATAACCGGCCATTCGACGAAAGCTGCCTCAAAGCGGTGTTTGCGGAATATGGCATGGAATATCCGGATTATGAGTTCCACTGCACCCTGGCAGCATCGCGAAGGGAACTCAAACTCCGCAGCCATCAGCTCCACATCGTGGCTGCAGCTTGTGGCTTCGACCTCGAAAATCATCACCATGCACTTGCCGATGCCGAGGCCTGCGCCGCCATCGCCCTGAAAATCTTATAAGCTAAATGTGGCCGTCACCAATACTGCTCTGACCCGATTAGATAATTACCTAACGATAGATCTCTGCTCCTTTTCGGAAGATGTCGGCTATTTTGTCAGCGAGCGATTGCGGCGAAAGAATTTTGATTCCGGCTCCAAACCCGATTAGCTGCGTTGTCAGTTCATAATTGATTACTACCTCCAGTTCAAAGGTCATTGAACCATCCGTCTTGTCTTTTTCAACAAGACGTTGTGAAGAATGGATAGGTTTTGTTAAGATATAACTGGCCTGTGAATTGTCAGCTTTTAATACAATCTTTTCTTTCCTCAGTCCCCCATGTTTGGTTACTCCGACAACATCATTAAAGAAATCCTCTCCGAAATCAGGGTTCTCCTTATAGGGGATGTCAAGGCACGGGTGGAAATCCACTATACGGTCGAGAGCAAGATTGAAAAGTTTCATGTCGTCCACGCGAGAACCGAAGATAAACCAACGGTTGCGGTATTCCTTCAGCAGGTATGGAAACAGAATAAACGGCACCGGCTTTCGCGAGTTGAACGAGCGATAGTTGATACAGACAGCCTGTCGCTTAGCGATTAGGTCATATAGAGCGTTCAGGTGTTCCAGACCTTTCAGGTTGGGATTGCGCTCGAAGTCTACAATCGGACGACGGTTGCTTGCGGTGGCAACCTTATCCTGAAGACGGCTCACCACATCGGCCATATCGTGGAAGCGATCAAACTCATCAAACTGCCGCAGGAGGTCGATGGTGCGGTTAAGCACATCAATGTCGTGCTGCGACAGCGGCCGGTTGCTGATGGAATAATCCGGGTCGGCATAGCGGTAATATTTCTTGTCGTACACCTCAATCGGAGCCTCATAGCCCAATCGGTCGGAACGCATCATCTGAATGTCGAGCTGCACTGTACGTGTGCTGACCAAATCCTGCTTCCCCTCATATTCGTATAGGGCATCGCTGCAAGCGTCCACAAGGTCTTGCAGCGTCCATCGCCGGCCGGTGTTGCGCAGGCAACGGTCGATTGTGCGGTATCTCAACAGTGCGTTTTTGTTCTGAGCCATAAGATTTTTTGCAAAATTACAAAAATTTTCGCATCTACGCAAAATCATTGCGTAATAGCACTCTAATTTTGCGTCGTAAATCAAATAAAACGCTACGACAATGAAAAAAGACATGATTTTCTTCTCGTCCGAGGGCAAAGGCTTGACCTCTACTTCTGCCAATCACATTGCCAATCTGGCGAAAGAGATAGTTCGCGAAATCGAAACATCCATCGCCGGTCTGACACTTTATTCAACGTCTGTGGGGTTGATTGGAAGTGAGACAGTCAACACACTCAACGAAGGAAGCGCTCCGGAGTCATTGTCTGAAGTAAAATCGCAACTTCATATGATAGCAAAAGCAAACTCACTGATTGCATGGCTTCGCGAGGCGATAAAGGCGAAGGAAAGAATGCTTAAAGAAGTGGAAGACCTCTCTCTGACAAAGTATGCCGAACAACATGGCATCAAGCTCCCGGAAGCACCCGGAAGAAAGGACGCACTCACCGAAGATGAGTATTACGCGTCGCTGACTTTGGAGGAGCGCAACCGATATTATTCATTGGAGGCACTTGCCTCAGTGCTTGGTAAGGCCGTCCATCCGAATGGAGCTATAGCCGATGCCCGAGACAAACTGAACGAGCATATTAAAAAGCCGAAAAGCGTTGAGGGCAAAGGACGCGATGCGCTCATATACACCTATATCCCGACTGTTGCACCTACGGAAATCGATGAACTATATTTTGCAGTTCAAAAAGAGTTCCGTGAAATTCAGGCCTCACTCAATGCTATAAAATTTGAGTGCCGGAAGGCTGTAAAAGAGTCGGAGATTGAAGTGCAGACAGCCTATGCCGATGAATATGCCGCATACGAAACTGAAAGGAATCGTATCCAGAATGAAATGTCGACCTATAAAAAGATGCGGACTCGCGAGATTGGCAATTATAAGATTGTAATCCCGGCGTCACTGGCTGACATTTACGAAGAAGTGGCTCATCTCGGTAAAAAATAAGATAAGAGTGTATCTCATAAAAAAACTTAAAATTCGCAATTCATAAAATCGTCAAATAATTGGTTCCCAACTATTTGTCAATTTCATTCATTGACTGAATTTTAATTGTCAATGTCTTTGGCCGTCTTTTTGGTAAATTTCAGCAAATTCGTCGGTCGCGTAGCTCGCTACGCTCCTTCCTCATTTACAGAAATTTCCTCAAAAATCCGACGCAAATCCATTAACATTTTTTATTAGATACCCTCTAAGCTGGAGGAGTCGGAGAATCCGTTGGTGAGGTACGACTCCCTATGTCAAAGGAGGTCGCCATTCGATATCTGGACTCTGACGCTTTCGATAGCGTCATAATGCTAATTGATAGCAACTGTATGTTAAACAGTCAATTTAAAAAAATTGTCCGCACCGCACACTGAACCGGCTATAGGAAAATTCCAGCCGGACGAGCCTGTGAAGACTTGATTGTCGGAGGCTGTTCTCGCTCTTGCTGCGGCGTCGGGTTCTTGCTTTAGCTTTAGTCCTTGATTTTGTTGGTGATACTCCGTAGACAGCAGTTTATCTTGCGGTGGAAATACTCTCTCTTTCCACCGCTTTTCTCATGCCATCACCCCCCAAAAATATGATGAAGACAATAGAAGGAGATGACGTGAAAACTGATCTTATTGTGAGAATTTGTCCTTGACCGGCAATAGCATGGTTTCCCATCTGTGATCACCCCATAAATATCAACACCTCCGTCATTTCCACATACACCGGTGTGGTCAAGTCGATCCCATTTATTAAAGAAACCTCAATTCAGTCCACTATGCAAAGGGTCTTGGCGATGTCGGTGATGTAGCTGACTGTTGTAGATGAACGCCATTTCTCGTCGTTACCGATTCGCACCTTCTTGAGTTTTGCGAGATAATGGAAGACCTCTTTCTGAGAGTATTTTTTGTCAAGCTTTGTCTCGATGAGTCTCTTCTTGACGCGCATGGCTATTATGACGGTAAGAAAATTTATGAACTCGGTGGCGTACAGCCGATAGTCGTTGTGCACGTTCACGGTGTCGTGGTCAATTAGGTTTTTATACAGGTCGAACATGGTCTCAATCTCCCACCGGCCAAGGTATGCCATGTAGATCGTCAGCGGGTCGAGGTCGGATTTCGACTGGAATACCACAAGTCCGAACCGTGGCTTCAGCTCATCGTATCTCTGAGCGTCGTATCTCTCTTTCTTGGCCGCGGAGTTGACATACGCGCACTCCTGCTCAAAGGCCAGGTGCGGGTCGCGGAAGGCATAGAGCCATTTCCCGTTTGACATCCTCGACTTCTTGTACAGCACCACCGCATCCTTGTATCCATCAAGATGCACGGTGGGGTTGTCCATTCCATACCGGAATCATTCTAAGTTTTGACAGCTATCTTTTTTGCCCCCCTACTATTGCCGACGATTGAGCGCTCCATGCCTCAACGATTTTCGAAATTTCGCCATCCTTGCCATCCATAAGATTGATAAAATCTTTTAGTGAAGTTGAGTTTTGGGGTATATTCAATTGTATCTTGCCAATGTTTCCTCCCAAGCCGTTCAGCCTACCGATGTCTACGATAGCCGACCGGCCGGTATTAGTCGGAAACGCGACATATCCCGATTCGGCATTAAGCACATGGAGATACGCAACTATCTGATGCATATCATCACGCGCTATATCCGAAGCATTCAATCGTTTGTATTTGGCATCAATGACAACCTTTCCCGGCATATAAAAATCGGGATATCTGATATAACCATTCCCTTTCAAAAGATAGATGGGATTCCTTCCTGTCTTATTTTCGGCATGAATTAATCCCCAGTCATTGAATATTTTATTCAAGAATTCTTCCCATAGCCATGCTCCATCGAATAATATTCCATAGACCTTGTCGCTTTGAGATCCATATTTGAGTTTATGCCGGTTAAGAATATTTACGCATAATCTCTGAAGCGGAATATATTTAGTGAAATAGGGATGATTCAAACGTCTCCGATTGGCATTAATGACAGTCCTTAAATCGGAGTGGGAATAGGTTTGTGTCACATCCGCTATTATTCTAATATTTGCCTGAGTTTCTTTGCCTTGAAGAATTGAGTTTCCATAGGGAACGTGTTTTATAAATTCTATGGTATGGCGGAGTAATTGAGTGATCATATTGTCGTAGGTATACTCTCGCGCGTCGTAGGCTATGCGTCCGTTGAAGATGGCATTTGAACTGATGTGTCGGGCCACGTCAATTGAGCCTTTCACCTTTATGTCATTTCGCCGGAATCGCCTATATTCTTTGAAAAGGCCTTGCCGCATTGCTTCGTTGAAGAAGTTGGGAAAGAGATAGAGCAGAAAGTCGAACACTGAATCCGAACTGGACTCATGCTTAAACTTGAACACATTGGGACAAAACACCTTCAGCAGCATATAATGCAGAAAATAATCATCGCCATCAGAGGCGAACCTTGACTTAATAGTCAATTGAGTCTCGTTGACGCCCACAAAACCCATTAGGTTCCCGGTGTACAGTCTGTCGTAGGCAACGTTATAGGAACAAATCCTCAAGTTGCCGATATCATCGCCATGGGCTCCCAACGAATGAGGGAACACGAGTAAGTCAGGGTTTTCTTCGATAATCTGTTCAAGATTCTTTCCGCCAATAATGTTCAGGTCGTGAATCATCGAGCAGCGTTCTTGAGCACTCTCCGGAGGTCGCTCGACTATGCGGTCCAACGCTATACCCTCATGGCCATCTACACCATAGGCATTGTCAGTAATCGTCAATCTCATGCCAAATCAATCGTGTCTTCGGGATTGTCATACGCCTCTTTCAGACGATTTAATTTTGCTTCTTCATCACCCGATCCTCTGAGATATTCCTTGATGATGATTTTGAGGTGATTGTCCCATAGTTTATCGAATGCAGTCATCTCATCCCGGGCATAAAGGGCATATTTCAAAAAATAAGCCGCGCCTATCTGATAATCTGCAGAGAGCTCGTAGTCTGGCATGATTATAGCGGTGTTGAGCGACGCCATCCGTTTCCTTGTCTCGGCCACATTCTTGAAAGCAGCTTCCGCATTTTCTTCCGAAACACGCTTGAAGCCATCTAACGTAAGCATCGACATACTTTCCTTGGCTGTAATCTCCTTGAACGCAAACCGACGTCGCATTGCAAAGTCCATTGACTCAACCGATCGATCAATGTCGTTCATAGTGCCTATGATGTACACATTGCTTGGAACGTAAAAGCCCTTGCCGCTGAATTCATCGTCATTACCATTTTCGTCGCGGTCCTCGTCTACAAGATTTTGATATTGTGTCTTCACACGTCCCTCTTCACCCCTATAGCCGGGGTCGATGGCAAAGAAAAGCTCTCCAAAGATTTTGGATAAGTCTCCACGATTGATTTCGTCGATAATAAACACATAGTTTTGATTTGGATTCTCTACGGCCTTCTTGCAAAAAGATTTGAATATGCCATCCATGCGTTTAAATCCAATCTCAGATTGACCATCTCTTTTATAAGGCCGCAGACCCTCAACAAAGTCAGTGTAATCATAATTGGGATGAAACTGCACAAAGGCTACATGATCTGGGTTGGAGGTTATTGACCCGGCAATTTGGTTGGCAAGGTATGTCTTGCCTGTGCCGGGCGCGCCATGAAGGATTATATTTTTATTTGCTTTGAAAAAGTCTATCAAGATTTGATTGTTTTTTTCTATCATATATTTGTTGTAACGTGAAGTTAGTTGACTTAAAATTTCAGGATGATTGATGCGGTGAATACCCTTTCTATCTTTATAATAAATTGGCTCGGCAAATTCATGGATGACAGCCTTTGCGACGAGGACATTGCTGTCGTAGCCAATTTCGTATTCCTCAAAACTATTCCTTAAACCAGGATAATCCGTGACCGACTTTCCATCACCCAGAGCGATTCCAAATCCAAAAACAGTATAACCATGACATAGAGCGACAACGTCGTTCTTTTTAATATCGGCTTGACCTCTATAGCCAATTACAATACCTTTTCCCTTCAATAATGGAAAGAAATCCGGGGCTCCGGGACCCCAATTACATCCAAGTTTATAATAATTCATATATATATTATTTAGAACCTATTATCCCTCTGAGATTTTTAGATTTAGATTTAATCTGACAATATGCCGCTGTCTTTGAGTTCGCTTCCATCATGAGTCAAGTTCCTTAGGTTCGACATCTTCGGGTTCGTTGGGAGGAAGTATATAGTCTGTCGCTTTGGCAGAAGAAATGACTGATTTGCCAAGTTGTGATTCAAGCTTATCGCGGGCGGCTTTGGCTACATCTCCACCCTGACGCGCCACATGGGCATTCGCTGCATATCCTTTCGGAGACTTTTCTTTTGATAGTTCAGTTGCTGATGCCTCGGCGAGGGTATTGAGGGCCAACTCTATATTGGTCATGTTGTCACGCAGATTCTCCTTTTTGAGCCCCTTGTGTTGTTTGTATTCCTTAGTGCTTTTCCCGCTCCATTGACGAGTGATGATGTCGGTAAGGGAGGCAAACTGCACACCATCTTCCATTCCACCCCGTCGCCATTCATCGGTGAGTCCCTTGCGCACTTCAATCGAACGGATACGCTGGTTAATCCAATTCTCAGAGTATCCAAGGCGACGATAATCATAGACGGCTTGTTCAATAGACAATTCCGGGTCCTGCATCTGGTCAAGACGTTGCTTTGCCACCTCAGCAATCCACATCTTGAAAGGCTCGGCCTTGGGAGACGGAATAGACTGGATTACACGAAAAAGCTGTTGTGTGTCAACAACATCTGTCAATCGCATTTTGCCGTCAGGAGCTTTTAATTTCAACTGGTAACAATTTGTTACCACTTCACTACCTTCCTTTTTCAATCGTCCCTTAAGCACCTTCCAATACTTTCGTGCTGTTTGGTAATCAGTACCGTTGAGTACTGATACAACATCAACCACCGAGAAATACCATTCCTCACGTTCATCATCCCACACTGTGCGAACTTTGTGCTCTTCAAATATCTGTATGCTTTGTTTCTTTGTCATCATTTGGTATTAACGAGCAATTCCCGGATATTAACATCAAGCAATTCAGCAATTTCGGCGAGAGTTTTCAAATCAGGTTGAATAGTATTTGTACACCACTTGGAGACCGTTGCCGGGTCCTTTCCAAGTTGTTTTGCCAACCACTTTCCTTGCTTGCCTGTTTCAGCAAGCACCGCTTTGATTCTGTTGATCTTCTCAATTCCCATTGTCAATAAATTGGTATGATGTGCAAATTTATAAATAATTTCCAAGGCGCGCAACGAATGGTCCAAAAAACTCAGGTCTATTCCTCGCCATCATAAGATAAATCCTGCTGCTTACGCCAATAGGCACTTGGCAGACATGGTAAATGTTCAGTCGGAATAGATTTGACCATCCCTGAAAATGGTTGGACTTCCCTGAAAATGGTTGAGTCGGATGTGTATCTATTCTATTAGCGGTCTACTCTATGTCTTTCGGGATATTCATTTACTCCAAAGAATGTCAATTTATCGATTTGCCAAATGGCAGCAATGCAAGTCTCGCAAGTTTCATGGTCTGCAGACCGAAAGGAATGCCGATGTTGGTCAGCATCATCACCAAGCCCGATATGGCATATTCGATGGCAACCATCAGACCGCCGAACACGACCCAGATTATGTTGAGAAAAGTTTTCATTCTGACTTGGATATTCTGTCAAGACGCCTTGAAAATCGGCGATAGATAAAATACATGCCCATATATAAAATTAATACAATCAGTCCCTCCGTATATGGGTTCAATAAATCATGATTGCGGAGATACCGGTTGCCAAGCGAAATGATTCCGGCATACACCCCGCCCATAACGCTAAATAGCACAATAGCGAAAATTAACTTTTTAATCTTATTATTCATGATGCATATCTTCATCCTTTAGGGTATCTCATTCATTTGCAGTGACAGCCCTCCAGGTGGTCGTCCACGAAGCCCGTGGCCTGCAGATGGGCGTAGCAGATGGTTGAGCCGAAAAATTTGAAGCCTCGCTTCTTCATATCTTTGGCGATTGCGTCCGATTCCGGGGATGTCGCCGGAATATCCAGCCATCGTAGCCGGATGATTCACCAGCGGGAAATCTCCGTGGAAGAAGGAGCGAAGATAGTTGAAAAAACTGCCGAACTCCTTTTGAATCTCAATGAATAGCTGGGCATTGCTAATGGCCGACTGAATTTTGCGGCGGTTCTTGACTATCCCGTCGAATTTCATCAATCGCTCCACATCCTCTTCAGTCATGGCTGCGACTTTCTCAACATCGAAGTTGTGAAATGCCTCACGATAACCCTCACGCTTACGCAGGATGGTTATCCATGCAAGCCCGGCCTGTGCGCTTTCCAACGTCAGGAACTCGAAGAGTGTATGGTCATCCGATGCAAGACGCCCCCATTCCTCGTCATGGTATTTCACATAAAGAGGGTCGTCGCCACACCATGGGCAGCGGTCAGACAGCTTATCCATCATTTCAAGGTCAAGCCGTCATGGAAAGCGTTGCCCACCCGGTTGCCGAGCGCCACATAGCCGTTATGTATCGGATCGAAAGTAATAAGCTTCATCTTCTCCACATCCGGCTTGCCATCTTCTGCCAAATAGGCCTCGTCGCAGACGATATTCAGGATCTCGGCAATTATATAATAGCCCGTCTCCGACTCATATAATTTCTCCTTGATGCGGCATTCGAAAGTCATCGGAAAGCAGTCAAACACCGGAGCATTAACATTCTCACCCTTATTGGATTGCCATCCGGTCTTATCGATCTTGTCATGCTCCTTCCGACCGCTGACAACGCCCACATAATCGGCAGCCGTCATTGTGTCGACAGTGGCGAAAGACACGGTAAAGTCCGGGCATCGGTTGAGATTTTCCGTAGTGGCATGGTTGCCCATCGAAATCATGATCTCGCTCATATCCCATTGTCCGGCCCATGCGGCATTCATGGCATTGGGCGTTCCGTCGGCATCATACGTGCCGATGATCAAGACAGGCTGTGGAAGCATCCACGCCTTTGGCTTAAAGTTCATCATATAGTCTTATTGAGATTACAACTCTTGCAAAGGTACGAATTTATAATCGATCTGCAAAGCAGACCATGACCTTTTTCAACATAAGTAGCTGTTCAAATTAAACCGCTACTACATTTATTTTTATTTTGCTTGCATATCGTATGCTTGGTCTTTTGGGCCATTTTCTTTCCTTTCATCAGTCGTGATGCCCGCATCACTCCTTCTTCAAGAAAAGAAACTGCCTCCAAAATCCCTGCGCATCCGATATGCATTTAATTTGAACATCTACTTAGTGTCTTAAACATACTCTAAATGAGCGCCGGCGGCCACTTCTGAAATCGCGTCGGATTTAACGTAAAAACCCAACATTTTGGCATTTTCGTCATTTTTAGCCTAAAACATTTTGGCATTTCCGTCATTTTTGACCTAAAACATTTTGGCATTTCCGTCAAAACCATTATCTTTGCCCTAAAAATCAAACAATTAAAATTCATCATGACCGAACGGATATTTAAAAGAAAGATTTATGGCAAGATTCTCGAATGGAAACACCGATCGAAAGGCAGATATGCTTTGCTTATCGAGGGCGCAAGGCGTATAGGGAAATCCACTATCGTAGAGGAATTTGCCCGGAATGAATATGAAGACCACATTCTGATTGACTTCTCCAATGTGAGTAGAGATGTCATTGACATGTTTGATGACATGAGCGACCTCAACAGATTTTTCCTCAGGTTGCAGACCTACTTCGGAAAGACTCTGCCCGCGAAGAAATCGGTAATAATATTTGACGAAGTGCAATTTTGCCCCAAGGCGCGCCAGGCCATCAAGCACTTGGTTAAAGACGGACGTTTCGACTATATTGAGACAGGATCGCTGATATCCATCAAGAAGAATGTAAACGATATTTTGATTCCAAGCGAAGAACATGCCATCAACATGTTTCCGATGGATTTCGAGGAGTTCCTGTGGGCTATCGATCAGAAAGCAAAATTCGACTTTATCCGCTATTCATATGAAAACATGGAGCCTATGGGCGATGCCATGAACCGAAAGTTAATGGAAGATTTTCGTCTTTACATGCTTGTAGGTGGTATGCCGCAGGCCGTGAACACCTATCTCGACAACCCTTCGGATTTCTCTGAAGTTGACTATGTAAAGAGAGAAATACTGCATCTATATGATGCGGATTTCAGGAAGCTTGACACCTCCGGACGGGCAGCAACCATATTCAATTCCATACCGGCGGAATTATCGCGCAACACATCGCGTTATAAGGTCGGAAGTGTTATCAAAGGAGCTCGGCCCGATAGGCTGGGTGAGCTTTTCACAGACATTGTTGACTCCAGGACAGTCAATATGGCATATCTTGCCAGCGATCCAAGCGCAGGATTGGCGATGCACGCCAATTATGACTACTTCAAGATGTTCACCTGCGACACCGGGCTATTCATCACACTTGCATTCCGAGATAAAAATTTTACTGAGAACAGCATCTATCGCAAACTCCTTTTCGATAAACTTCCGGCAGATCTAGGATATGTATATGAAAATGTCGTTGCTCAATTGCTTGCAAGCAGCGGACATTCACTATTCTATCATACATTTACGGAGCGGCAGGAGGGTGTAAGCAAACCCCGTTCTTACGAAGTGGATTTCCTCATCAATCTGGGGGATAAAATATGCCCTATAGAGGTAAAATCTTCAAATTATAAGTCTCACAAATCTCTTGATGAGTTTACGAAGAAATATTCATCAAGGATTGGCAAACGCTATCTTCTTTACACTAAAGACATCCGCAAGGATACGGATATAATATGCCTGCCCGTTTACATGGCTGGGTTACTGTAAGGAACTTATTACCTTGATTCGACTACTTCCGCTCCATCCCCTCCCCGGGCCGGCAAGGTATAGGTGCCGAAGCCGTCCCGGCGAAGGCCTCGCCACAGAGCGGTTACGGGGAGGGGGCAGGCGCCAGGCCTGCCCCCCCAGGCCGACATGCACACTCACACTCATAATCCAACACACTCGCGGCTCCCGATTGTAGTATTTTATATACTAATAATTAATACACTATGGCCTCAATAAAAGTGAAATACCGACCATCCGCGGCAGCCGACCTCAAAGAAAACCGGCCCGGCACAATCTACTATCAGATCATTCATGAAAAGAAAGTGCGACAACTCTCCACGCAGTATCACATCATGCCCGAAGAATGGGACGAAAGCCGCTCGATGGTGACCGACCGGAAATCAGGAGAACGAAGACCCTTCCTCCTCTCGATCCGCAAGAGAATCCTCATGGATATGGAGCGACTCGCCAAGATCGGACGGCGGCTCGACGCCGAAAACACGTCATACACCGCCGATGACATGATCGACGAATTCCGAAGATATGCATGCGAATACTCCCTCTTCAACTTCATGAAAAACCTGATTCTAAGGTTTAAGCAAAATGGCAACCTCCGCACTTCCGAGACATACGCCGCCGCCCTCAATAGCTTCAGAAAATTCCGCAAAGACGAAGACATCATGCTCGACTGTCTCAACTCCGAAATAATGGAAGCATACGAAGCCTGGCACAAACAACGCGGCAACTCGCCCAACACCATCTCATTCTACACCCGCATACTGCGGGCCACCTACCACCGCGCCGTCGAAAACGACATCATCGAAAACCGCTACCCCTTCCGCCACGTCTACACCGGCGTCGACAAAACCGTAAAACGCGCGCTGCCCCTCCGCACCCTGAAGAAAATCAAAGCGCTGGACCTCTCTTCACATTCCACGCTGGGATTCGCCCGCGACATGTTTCTGATGAGCTTCTACCTCCGCGGAATGAGTTTCATCGATATGACATTCCTGAAGAAAACCGACCTCAAAAACGGATACGATTGTATATCGCCGACGCAAGACCGGCCAGCAGCTCACAATAGCATGGGCACCTGAGATGCAAGCCATACTCGACAAATACCCCGACAATCCCACCCGATACCTGCTGCCCATCATCAAAACTGAGGGCATCAACGAGCGATGTGCCTACCGCAACATCGGCTACAACATCAATCACAACTTGAAGAAGATAGCCGGCATGGTCGGTATCAACATTCCTCTGACGATGTACGTTGCCCGCCACTCATGGGCCAGTGCCGCCAAAGCAAAGGGCATCCCCGTCAGCGTAATCAGCGAAGGCATGGGCCACGACAGCGAAGCCACCACCCAAATCTACCTCGCCTCCCTCGACACCTCCGTCGTTGACAAAGCCAACGACCTCATCCTCAAATCCCTGAAATAACCACCCCGCCCCCCACAAAAAATAAAAACTCATCTTCAATCAACATGAGTGTGGACAAAGTGCTTGCACTGGCACAAACCATCGTTACTATCCAACTAACATTGCCGCAAAACAAGATGACAATCAGTAAGACGATGCTCATGAAAAGCCATCAACGCATCGCGCATCTTTCGTGGCCGTCGATTTCGTTGAGGGGGCAGCGTTCGGGCAATAGATCGCGCGGGAGGAGGATGGATTTTTTTATCGGTGGGTGATATATATTGGCCGAACTTTGCCTCTCTTTTGATAAATGAATATGAAACGCGATTGGAAGTTTGATAGATCTTAAAACTTCCAACCTTATAATCTAACTCAACTTTCGCAAGTTTAATCATTTGATTATCACCTCGTAGAGGTGACACATAGGTTAACCCCATGCGCGCGAGGAGCGTTAGCGACGAGGGTGCATGGGGTCAGACCAAACCACGGCTATCGCACCTCGTAGAGGTGCCCCATATCCGATGGCTCAAAAATTTAAACCAGCGAAAGTTGAAATTCTAATCTCTAATTTTAATGTAATCCGATCATGAAAGAAAAAATTACTTTGAAGATGTGGCTGGCGGTGTTCTTCGGGGGCATCGGGCAGTTTTTCCGCAATATCTTCTCTTGGAAAAGCAGGACTCCTTTCTGGCGCGTGATCTGGGCGGCTATCGCCATCTGCCTCGTTACCTTCACCGTCATGATCTCCGTCACATGGTGGCGGGAGGTCGCTTTCCATAACTATGGCAACTCTTCCGAGCGCTTCGACGGCCACATCAGCCCGCAATACAAGTATCACAACAATGGGCGCGGCCGGGCTGCTTCTTATATCTATGACGCGGAGACGGGGAAGAAGGTCATGAAAGGCATCGACTGGATCGCCGTGCCGCTGAGCGGCGACAGCCTGATGGTGGTCTCAAAGGGTGGGAAAAGAGGTTATATCAACCGCTTTACGATGGAAACAATCATTCCATTCAAATATGACGCCGCCTGGTCGTTCTACGAAGGCGTCGCCGCCGTGTGCGAGGGCGACTCGATCCATTACATCGACCATTCGGGCAGACCTCTCAACGGCGTCAAGTTCCTCCACGACAAATGCTATGGCAATTACGCCTATCACGGCGGTTTGGCCGTCTTGCCCGCCGGCGGCAAGTATGGTTTGATCGATAAGGCCGGCGCCGTGGTCGTAGATCCGATTTACGATGAGATCCGAATCAGAGCCAAAAACCTCTGGACTGTGAGCAAAGATGGGAAAATGGGCGTAATCGGATCGGACGGTCAGTTTATCCTGCCTCTTGAATACGAGAATGTCTGGATTCATGGCACTGACGGCATAACCGTGGCCCGCGCTGAAGACCATTCCCAGAGCCGTTATGACTATGACGGAACGCTGCTCGACGAATTCATTTTCGATGAGGTTTATGAAATGGCCTATTACATCAATGAGTTTGACGCTGAAGGCAATCAGAAGAAAGCAGTCGACGATATGATGAAATACTCCGCCAACAATTACTATGGCCTGATAACCCGCGACGGTGTGCCGGTCACGCCTCCTCTCTATTCCGATATCGAATGCGTGAAGCCGGGCGTCTATCAATGCAGTGTCTCAGACTATTTCTCCGACTGCGTGATGGTCAATGGCAGAGGAGAGAAAATCAACGATTAGGAGGTCATCTCACGCGGATGCATCCTGACAGGATACCCTCTAATGCTGTGCAAGTAATTTCACATGAATTTTAGGAGAAAAACGTAGTATTCCCCGGATTTTTCGTAAATTTGTGCTTTGAATTCAGACCCAACCTATCCCAGATATGAAACATATTCTTCTTTCCATCATCACTTTGGCTGCGACAGTGGCCTCAGCCGCCTCTCCAAGCGGCAAAATCGGCAGTGAATCCGCCGGCGGCATCGATGACGCCATGCTCTCCCGCCTCCGCGACTCCTATGAGCAGACTCCCGCCGACAGGGCAATCTCAAACGCCCTGCGCAGCTCCGACATCGATGTGCTCGCCCTCGACGCCGACAACCTCAGCCTCATCGACGACAATTTCTCCAATCGCGTCAAATCCTCCGGCATTACCGACCAGAAATCCTCCGGCCGATGCTGGCTCTTCACCGGCCTAAACGTCCTGCGCTCCCAGATAATGGCCGAACACGACATCCCCGACCTCGAACTCTCACAAAACTACAATTTCTTCTTCGACCAGCTCGAAAAAGCCAACCTCTTCCTCCAAACCATAATCGACACCTCCTCCCTCCCCATGGAGGATAAGAAGGTGGAATGGCTATTTCAGCATCCCCTCTCCGACGGCGGCCAATACACCGGCCTTTCCGACAACCTGACCCGCTACGGCATCGTGCCCAAAAGCGCCATGCCCGAAACCTACTCCAGCTCCAAAACCCAGACCCTGCGCCGGCTAATGAGCCGCAAACTGCGCGAAGACGGCTTGCGCCTGCGCCGCCTACAAGCCTCCAAGGCCTCCGCAAAATCTCTGGCTGCGGAAAAGGAAGCCATGCTCGCTGAAATCTACCGGATGCTCGCCCTCACCCTCGGAGTGCCTCCATCAGAATTCACCTTCACCCGCAAAAACAAGGATGGCAAGGTGGTCAGCAAAAAGACCTATACCCCTCAGGAATTCTACGCCGAATTCGCCGGCAACAGCCTCAAGGAGGATTACGTGATGATCATGAACGATCCCACCCGCGAATACTACAAGGTCTACGAGATCGATCTCGACCGCCACGTCTACGACGGCGAAAACTGGACCTATCTCAATCTCCCCATGGAGGAGATCAAGCAGGCAGCCATCGCCAGCATCAAAGACAACACAATGATGTATTTCTCCTGCGACGTCAATAAATTCCTCGACCGCGCCAGCGGCGTCATGGACCCCGGAAATTACGACTATGAATCCCTCTTCGGCGTCAAGTTCGGCATGGACAAAGCCGACCGCATCCGCACCTTCGACAGCGCCTCCTCCCACGCCATGACCCTCATGGCCGTGGATCTCGACGCCGACGGAAAACCCCTGAAATGGATGGTGGAAAACAGCTGGGGGCCCGGCGCCAACGACGGCCACCTGATAATGACCGACCGCTGGATGGATGAATACATGTTCCGCCTCGTGGTCAACAAAAAATACCTCACCCCCGCCCAGCTCGACCTCCTCCGCCAGAAGCCTCTCCCCCTCCCCGCCTGGGACCCCATGTATTGATTTCCTCCTCCGGGAAAGATTCCCATCCCCCATCTCAAAATATATAATGCTGCCTATCCGGGGCCACACGTCCCCGATAGGCAGCATTAGATTTGGTTATTAGGGCGCTCAATTTGACGTTCCGAAAAATGACATTCAAAACGCACGCCCACTTTATTTCGTTTTTTCGGGCGTCAGGAGCAGCACCTGGAAGGTTTTAGCCGGGATCTCGCGCATGATCGGGGCGCCGGATGCTGAAGTGAGGGCCTCCGTGGCCTCTGTCGGAGTCACGGCATCGGGAGCGTCGAGGGTGTTGTCGGCGCGCATATCGCCGGCCCCGAGCGATATCACCTTCATCTCGCCTATCTTCACCCCCTTCTTCATTCCCTTGAGGTTCAGGGCGATTTCCTGCGGTTCATCCGATGTATTGGCCACCTTGACGATATAACCCCCGTTCTCTTTATCGAGCGCTGCCGAGGCGAAGAGCCCGTTCTGGCCTTCAAGGCCGGCCACGGGTTTTCCGCTCATCGAAAGGGGCAGCACGCGGTCACCTTTATAATTGCCGTAGAGTTTCTGCACGTAGTAGCTGGCCTTGGGCGCCGAACGCAGGTTGTCAAACCATATCATGTCGGGACGCCACTGCCAACCCTCGACGTGGGCGAAGAGCGGCGCGTAGGTAGCCATTCTCACGATGTCGGCGTTGCGCTCCAGCCCGGTCATGAACGCCGCCTCGCAGAGCGCCGCCTGGAAATTGTTCCGCTTGAAGCCGTCGCTGTGGCAGGCATATTCACCGGCGAATACCTTCGGGCCCTTGCGGTCATAGCCGTCATAGCGCGTGCCCTGACTCAGGAACCACTGCTCGGGGCGGTAATAGTGCTCATCCACGAGGTCGACCTTCAGCTTCGCCATCTCCGGCCAGAGATAATCGAACTCCTTGCCGTCCGGGCCGGGACCGGAACTGCCCACGATCTCGATTTCGGGATGGACCTTGCGCAGAGTCTCGACGAAGGGCCTGAGACGGTCTACGTATTCCGGGCCCCACTGCTCATTGCCGATGGCCATGTATTTCAAGCCGAAGGGAGCCGGGTGGCCCATCTCGGCGCGCAGCGCGCCCCATTGGGTCGAGACGTCGCCGTTGGCGAATTCTATCAGGTCGAGCGCATCCTGGATATAAGGATCAAGGGCATCGATTGCCGCGTGCGCTTCGGGATCGCTGTTCTGATATTGGCAGGCCAGACCGACATTGAGCACGGGCAGCGGAGCCGCCCCCATCGCTTCGGCCAGCAGAAAATACTCATAGAAGCCCAGACCGCCCGTCTGGAAATAATCCGGAAAGAAGCGCGAGGGGAATGTGTAATGCCAGCGGTTTTCATTCAGCGGCCGGTTTTCCACGGGTCCCACAGTGTTTTTCCATTGATAACGCGTGTTGAGGTCGGTGCCCTCCACGATGCAGCCGCCGGGGAAACGGAACACTCCCGGCTTGATGGCCGCAAGGTGCTCCACGAGATCCTTGCGCAGACCGCCGTCATCAACTTTCCAGCTACCGCCGTTCGAGCCCTCCCCCTTCCATGTATTCTCCGGGAAGAGCGAGAGGTGCTCCAGATCTGCCGGAGCCTCGGAGTCAAGGAAAACGCGCAGGCGACCTTTCTCCACCGTGCGGTCAGGAGTGAGTTCCGCCGTATAGCGGGTCCATCCGGACGTGTTTATGTCCATTTTCACTTTTGCGCAGACCTGCGTGTCGGCATCGGCTGCCGGATCGATGAGCTCCACGAGGATGCGCGAATCGGCATCGGAGGCACGCTTGGCCCAGACGCTGAAGCGGTAGGTCTCACCTTGCCGGAAGGCCACTCCGAAGAAGCCCTCATTGTCAAGGCCCGTGCGCTTCTCGCGATGTCCCGGCGAGGAGAGTCTGACGTAATGGGGATTGCGGCTGAAGGGGCCGTCGTCAAGCACATCGACATGTCCGAAACTCCGCCATCCCATCAGGGCGTCGGGAAATTCGAAAGAGCGGTTCTTCACCATTTCGGCGTAAAGGCCGCCGTCGGCTCCGAAATTGATATCTTCAAAGAAAAGGCCATACATGGTCGGCGCGATGTCGGCGCCCGGCCGATTGACCTGGATGTCGAAAGTGTTGACGGCCGCATGGCCCAAGCCGCAGAGAAGCACGGCCGCGAGAAACGCAGCTGATTTTTTCATGATGCGCAAACTTCTGATGAAAAAGTTGTCATAACCCACCCCACCTACAAAATTAAAAAAACAATTCCAAATATCCAAATCTCCCCTGCATCCACTGTCGATCCACTGCCGACACCCACTGCCAACATTGCTTGTCCTACCTGAATCTTCAAGTCAACTATGAAATAATAAGGGCAAGCGCGTCGGCTGATGCGCTTGCCCTTATTTTCATACTTTTTCTCCTGAACTTTATCCGCCATTCTATCTCCGAGCGGGGAGCTGGCACGCGCTTGCAATGCCGATCCGGACGCGGATTTTTAGAGGGCCGGATTAGGGGTGGGGGTGTCAGAGGCGGATTTTAGTCACGGTGCGGGTGGGGCCTTGCTCGGTCAGGAGGATGTAGAGGCCGGGCTCGAGGCTGCGGGTCAGATTCTCCGGCTCGCCCACGCCGCGGGCGATCTCCACGCCGTTCAGGTCATACACCGTCAGCAGTTTCGGCTGCATCGGGGTGGCGTTCACAGAGATCACCCCGCTACTGGTGTAGGCTGCGAGGCGTTCCTTCACTTTCGAGGCCGTCATCGCTCCGGTGTAGATTGAAAGGTCGTCGAGATCTCCGGCGAAGAAATTGGAGAATGAATTGTTGACGTTGCCGATCACGAGGCGCTCGCGGTTGTCGGCGATGGCGCCGGTGAGATCAGCCGTCTCTCCCATCAGAGTTCCGTCGACATATGCTTTGAGCTTGCCGGCGCCGCGCGTGAGCACGATGTGGTGCCATTCATTGTCGAAGCATGCCGTGCCGGGGAAGGTCAGGTCGGTCTTGCTGGCATTGTCGTCGATGCCGAATTTCAGGTTGCCACCTTTATATTCGAATCCGATCCAGCAACCCGTGGCGCCCTCGGCCTCCGTGGCGGAAATGGAGCCTTTATGCAGGATATAGGATGCGTCGTCGTTGGATCGCAGGAGCATTTCGATCGTGAAGTCGGAGGCTCCGAGCTGAAGCAGGTCATATGTCTCTTGGGTGAGATAGTCGGTGGTGCCGTTGAAACGTATAGCTCCGGCGGCTTTGCCCTCGATGGCCTCGGGCGCGCCCACGGCCGTGGCCTCACCCTCGACGTGGTTGACCACTGTGGCGCCCACTTCGTCGAAGCTGAAATGCGCCACGCGCTCGAGCTGCACGACGCCCTCCACGGTGATACTTCCCTTCATGGTGAAAGTCTCGGTGTTGCCGATCGCCGTGAGGGTGAAGATGTAATTCCCGGCTTTTGCGGGAGTTCCGCTGATGGTGAATGTCTTGGCTGAGGGATCCGCCTTGAATGTCACGCCTGAGGGGAGGCCGGCGGCGCTGACGGTGATGGCCTTGTCGTAGCTGCCGGAGATGGTCCGGATGGCTTGACCCTCCTCGAGGGTCTGATTGAGATCACCCTCCGAGATTATTATGCGCGGGGATGTCGAGTAGCGGTCGGCCAGGCTGTAGGAAAGGTGCGGAGGCTGGTTGTAGCCCACGTTCTGCCAGGCGATTGCCAGGCGATAGTTATGGTCTTCCATCAGGCAGGGGATTCGCAGCGAGGATTTCTCGGTGGTGGTGAAGATCATGATTTCGGCCGGGTTTTCGGCATCCCAGAGGATGAGTTCCTCGCGCCAGTCGCCGAGGATGTCGGCCTGCAGGCAGGGAGTGGCCTTTGTGGTGTTGCAGCTCTGGGCGTTGTATTTTGAGAATTCCCAGGTCTTGGAATCGCCCGAGGCAGCGGAATTGCGCTTCGCGATGACCGGGGCGCTGCTCTTGGTGGAGCTGTTGTAGGCGCCGTCGAAGAGTTCGTCATAGGGGTCGCCGTCCCAATAAATTCTGAAGCAGGTGCCGGCGCGCTTATCGGCGATGGCGTTGCCTTTGCAGTCGAAGGTGACGGTCTGCTTCTCGCCGTTGCCGAAATAGTTGCTCGGCCATATCTCATGCCCGCGCCATTGGCCGGAGATGTCGGCTGCCATGCCGCGGCCGATGTCGTTGCCGGAAGCCTTGAGGCTCCAGATGATCCGGCCCGTGGCCGCGTCGCGGAATTCCGCGTCATAGGGGTGGGTGTCGGTGTCTTCATGCACCATGAATACCTCCAGGCCCTTGCGATCGGGGTCGAAGTCGCCTAAATGCAGGGCGTCGCCATGGCCGCCCCCCGTGCGGTAGAGCAGCGAGCCGTCATGGTCGATGGCCGCCGAGCCATAGACGATTTCATCGTATCCGTCGCCGTCGCAGTCGCCGATCGTGAGAGAATGCGCGCCTTCGCCGTATGCTCCCTTGTTTTTCTCGGTGGAGGCATGCAGCCAGCGCTCGGAGAGCTTGCCGTTGCGGTAATCCACGGCCCAAAGATAGGAATGGGTGTAATATCCGCGGCAGAACACAGCCGAGGGATTTTGGCCGTCGAGATATGCCACGCCGGCCAGATAACGCTCCGAGCGGCCGCCATAGGTGTCGCCCCATCCGGGATAATTCTTCTCCTGCGGATGGATGTCGCGCGGAGGATTGTAGGCTATGGTGTGGATCTCGGCGCCCGTTGCGCCATCGAAGACCGTGAGATACTCCGGACCGCTGATCACGTGTCCCTTGGAGTTGACATAAGATTTCGCCGGGTCGTCGGAGCCCATGATGACGTTGCGGCCCAGGCCGTCTTTCGTGCCCGGGGCCGTCTTGCAGATCATCTCGGCTTTGCCGTCGCGGTCGAAGTCATACACCAGGAACTGGGTGTAATGGGCGCCGGCGCGGATGTTCTGACCCAGATCCACACGCCATAGCTTTTTGCCCTGGAGCGTATAGCAGTCGATGAAGACGTGACCCGTGCCGCCGTTTTCCGAATTGTCGTGGGAATTGGAGGGATCCCATTTCACGAAGAGTTCGTATTGGCCGTCGCCGTCAGTGTCGCCCACCGACATGTCGTTGGGCGTATAGGTGCAGCCCGACCCCTTGGGGCGGTCGAGTTTCAGACGGCGGTAGACATCGCTCTCAGCCGCAGTCTCCGGCGAGGTCTCCACGACCCGGTCGCCGACATTGGCCTTGACCACGTATTTCGCGCCGGGCGTGCCGGACTTGTCGGTGTAGTTCGTGCCGGTCTTGATGGGGGAGGCATTGATTTTCTCGCCGTCGCGGAAGACGTCGAAGGTCATCGCCGGGTCGTCGGTGGTCAGCGACCGCCAGGAGATGAAGGTGCCGGAAGACGTGGTGACGGCCACCACGCCGCGGTCGAGTTTCTCGGCCGCCGGGAAGGCCGCCGAGGCCAGAAGAGCCGGAGCGGCCAGGAGCGCCAAAGCGCAGTTCAAGCGTTTCATAAGGTATCTATAGGGTTATGTTTATTTCCAAATATTGCATTCCGAGAATGCAGAAATGCGGATTTCCAAACGTAAAATTACGCTTGAAAAACCGCATCCATGTATGCAAATCATCCAAATAAGGAGCAAAACAAAACCCAATCCCCCACATTATAAAAGAAAAAATCCCAAATCCGTCAATTTTTCCACCCATCCCCAACCTCAGAGGGGGGAGTCGAGCCAGGTGAAGTTCTCCGGGCCGGCCCCGATCTCGAAGTGGCACATCGCTATGCCAAGGTCGATTTTCGTGTAGCCTACTATTGAGAATTCCTTCTGCGGCTTTACCCGCGCCTTCTCCCCCTCGGCGGCCGGCGGAAAATACGTGAACCGGAATTTCTGCTGATTCACCGCCGTCGGAGCAAGCAGCGCTGCCTCGACCCCGGCGGCAAACCAGCCCGGAGTGTCTTCTCCGATATTGCTCACCCGGTCAGGGCGTTTGCTCTTATGGACCCTTCCCTCTTCGGCAGGATAACCCACTGCGATGCAGCAGAGGATCTGCTCCCCCTCACTGACCTCAAAGGCACCTTTCACCTTCTTATATGTCAGGCCTACCCAACACGTGCCCAGGCCCATGCGCTCGGCGAAGAGCACGAGCTGCTCGCCGTAATATCCGGCATCGTAATTGAGAGAATCTGATTTCGGGCCGATCACCATGATATAATCCGACACACCCTCAAACTTGCCATAGGCAAGGAAGGTGCGGAAGGCCTGCCGCTCATCGGCCACGAGCTGCATATGAAGGCCGCCCAAGGCGTTGAGCCGGTCTATCTCCCGGCGAAGAGCCAGCGCATCCTCGGCCGAAAGAGCCCTATCCTCATATTTCCTGATGGAGCGCCTTCTCCGTATAGCTTCTATTTCCGTCATAATCTCATTTCTAAGTTATAGGTCGCTACAATTTTATCCTAAAGCTCCATCAACTTAATGGAAGCCTCGTGGAGGTGCCCTATAATATATGGACTTAAAGTCGTAAATTCTCAGACTTGAGTCATTTATTGTGTTAACGTCAAAAAGAAGATTTTGTTTCATGCAGCATCTTCCCGATTTTCGAGGATTTTTTATTATCTTTGTGGCTACAATGGATAATCTCAACGATCAGCAGAAATTCGCCACTGCCTTCAGCGGCAAGCACCTGCTCGTGCTCGCCGGTGCCGGCACGGGCAAGACCCGCACAATCATCGCGCGCGCCAAGCATCTCATAAAGACCGGTGTCAATCCCAAACGCATCCTCATCCTCTCATTCACCCGCAAGGCCGCAAATGAGATCGTGGAGCGCATCCAGTCGGAACTCAGCGCCTCCGGCGCCGACGGCCTCCAGGGCTCCACGTTCCATTCCTGGTGCATGTCGATCATCAAAAACCACCCCAACATCTTCCCCCAGGCCGGCTACACCCTCCTTGATGAAGACGATCAGCAGAGCTGCTTCCGCCTCCTCTGCGGCAAGCAGTGGCAGCATAAAGACGCCCACGATAAAAAAGTCGCCCCCGAGGCCATCCTCGCCGTATACTCCTACATGGCCAACGCCCAATGCTCCCTTTCCGACGCCATCCGCATGAAAATCTACGACAACGCCCCGGCCCGCATGAACGTCGACAACGACCGCAAAGTGCTCCAGGGAGTCATAGCCATGTATCTCGACTATAAGAAGAAGCGCCAATATATCGACTACGACGACATCCTGATGGTCGTCAGCAAATACCTCAAGCGCAACGAAGGGTTGCGCCGCCACATCGCCGGGCTTTACGACCATATCCTCATTGACGAGATGCAGGACACAAACCCTCTGCAGTATGAGCTCCTCTCATCATTCCACGACGATTGCCATCTTTTCTGCGTCGGCGACGACGCCCAGTCGATCTATGGCTTCCGCGGCGCCGACTTCCAGACTATCCATAATTTCACCAATATCGTCAAAGACTCCGAAGTCTTCAAACTCACCCTCAACTACCGCTCCACCCAGCCCATCCTCGACCTGGCCAACTGGGTCATCGGCAATTCGCCGCTCAATTACGACAAGCAGCTGCAGGCCGCGCGCGGCCCGGGCCGCAAACCGACATTCGTGCTCTGGGGTGATGAATGGGAGGAGGCCAACAACATCGCCCTCCGCATCATCGACGCCGTCGAGAAGAAAGGCAAGCGATGGAAGGAGAACCTCGTGCTCTCACGCTCCCTCTGGGGCCTGCGCAAGGTGGAGGGCGCCCTGGTGAAATTCAAGATCCCCTACGTGGTATATGGCGGCAGCGGACTCATGTCGAGCCGCCACATCCGCGACATCGTCGCCCCCATGCGCATCGTCAGCAATTACCTCGACGAGCTGGCCTGGAGCCGCTATCTCCAGCTCTGGAACAACCTCGGCCCCGTCACGGCATCCAAAATCATCGCCGAAGTCCTTGAGGCCCACAACCTCGACGACAGCCTCGAAACCCTCCAGAAATCGATCGATGACCGTGGCCTGGAAAAGGAAATCTATCAGACCCTCAATAAGATCAGCCATCTCCAATATGACCCCTCCTCGGCCATCGACGAAGCCCTAAAGGTGATGCGCAAACGCCTCGAGCATATCTACCGCAACGACGGCTGGGAATGGCGCGTCGAAGATTTCCCCATCCTGCGCGACGTGGCCCGAAAGACCGGCAGCATAGCCGAATTCATAGCCGAATACGTGCTCGACCCCAAACTCGAGGCCACCGACAAAGACGCCGGCAAGAACGACGACCACGTAATACTCTCCACAATCCATTCCGCCAAGGGCCTCGAGGCCGACATCGTCTATCTGATCAACGCCTCCGCAAAGGCCTTCCCCACCCCGAAGGCTATCCTCAACGGCGAGAAGGCCATCGAGGAGGAACGCCGCTGCCTATACGTTGCTCTCACCCGCGCCAAGGATGAACTGCGCATCTACCGCGACGTCCATTCCATCCATCTGAGCCGCGACAGCGAGAAGCATTATTTCTTCAACAATGTCCCCGCCGCGCTCTGCGACACGGAGGTCATTGCCGCCAATTATTTCCACCCCGGCGACTCCCCGGCTTCCTTCGGCTCCGCACCCATCGAGGAGGATATATACTCCGATTTCGACCTCAACTGACACCCTCCCCCCGCCGGGCCGCCGGGATGCTCTTCAGACGGGCTTCTCTCGCCGCGATTCCCGCTGCGCTTCTCGCCCGCTATCCTATCCTCTATTCGTTCACATATCTCTCCGCGTTTTTCTCAGCGGAAAACATTTCTTCGCCGCAAGGCGCATTTTTCCGCCGTTTTTTTGCGTCTTTTTAAGATTTGTGTTAAATTTGTTGGCGTGAAGCGCGCCAAGGCGCTTTCTCCGCATGCTCAGGGGCATCTCAATCCGCAGACTCCCTGCCATCCTCCCCGCGCGGCTTGCGGCATATTCTTAACCTTAACGGCATCCGGCGGATTCCTTTTCCTCTGAAATGGCCCCTGCCGGCCGCCCAACACTTTTTTCCAAGATGGACAAGCAAGACATCAATACCCTTGAGCCCGAACTCAAGGTCGTGACCCACATCGAAAATCAGGGGAAACTCACAATAGGCCTCATCGCCAATTACGCCGACAATGAGGAGACGCGTTTCCTCCTCACCCCCGAAGCGAGCGGACTGCTCACCTCCGCCGGGCTGCGCCTGCTCATGGAGGCCGATGCCGGAATCGACATCAGCTTCAGCGATGAAGCCTACGCCGAATACGGCGTCGAGATCACCGACCGCGCCACGGCTCTCCAGGCTGAGGTCGTGCTCTCCTACGCCCCCATCAAGGCCGAAGACATCCGCAAGATGCGCAAGGGCGCAACCCTGCTCTGCATGATGGGCGACGAGCTCTTCCGCGCCCACACCATCAAGGCCCTGCTCGAGATGGAAATCACCTGCGGATGTCTCGACAACATGTATTCCTTCAATGAAAATCCCATCTTCGCCGACATCATAAATGAAATCGACGGCCGCGCCGCCATCCTTTATGCTCAGGAACACCTCTCCTACCTCGGCGGCGGCAAGGGCGTGCTGCTGGCCGGAGTGGCCGGAATCAACCCCTGCGAGATCCTCATCATCGGCGACGGCATGGATGTCTATTACGCCGCCAAAGCCGGCATCGCCGCCGGAGCCTCAGTCACCCTCATCAACAACGATGTCTCCGCTCTAAACACCGCCCGAATGTTCTGCGGCGAACAGCTCACCACGCTCGCCATACATCCCCGCGTGCTCTACAACAAATGCAAGACTGCCGACGTCGTAATCTTCGGCCGCACCACCCGCCCCTTCGAGTTCCCCAATAAGCTCAACCGCGTCATGAAAGACACTGCCTTCGTGCTCAATTTCAAAGACTCCCATCCCTCTGTGTCCGTGCCCCGCACGGTCGCAATGGCTCTGAGCAACCTACTCGTGAATTTCTTCGACGACATGATCATCAAAAACGGTTTTGAGGGCATGATCCTCAGCTCCGAAGGAGTGCAGTGTGGCATCATCACCTACCACGGCAAACTCGTCGACAAACTCATCGCCTCCTATCTCAATCTCCCGGGAGTCGACATCAAAATGATGCTCTCCGTCAAGAATTGATAAGTATTTTTGATGGCTTTACCCGGAAAACGCCGGCAAATGAGTGTGTTGGAATTGAACATCCTCCTATGAATCTGATCCATATCGTCGCAGGCAACAGCATCGGGGGAGCTCAGCGCTACGCCCTCGACATCTGCCGCCATTATGCCGCTGAAGGACATAATGTCATCGCTCTCACCCGCGAGGCTTTCGCCATTGACCGTCCTTTCGCCGAGGCCGGCGTAACCCTCGCCCATGCCCCGATACGCGATTACCCGGACCTCTTCTCATCGTTGACCCTGAAGAATATCATCTCCGGCCTTGAAGGGAAGACCGTCATCCACGTGCATCGATACCGCGACGCGCTGACCGCCATCGCCGCAAGGCGCATGGCCAGGCGCCCCGACATCCGAATCGTCATCACCCGCCACATATCCGAGCCGGCAAAAGACAACTCTCTGCGCCGCTTCATATATAGCCAGGTCGACGCCCACATCTTCGTCTCCGAATTCTCCCGACGGTATTTCCTATCCACCTGGCCAAGCGGCCGCTACCCCTTCGATCCGGGCCGCCTCCATGTGGTGCATGACAGCCGTGACCTCCCTCTCACGCCGACTCCAGAGCCCGAGAAAGGCGCCGTCACGGCAATGTATCATGGCCGAATCCGCGGCGGAAAAGGACTCGACACTCTCCTGCGCGCTTTCGCCAGGATGCGCGACACCCGCCTGCGCCTCAAAATCGTAGGCTCCGGCGACACCGATTACGTCGACCGGCTCCGCTCGCTCGCCATCTCCCTCGGCGTCATGGAGAGCATCGACTGGAAAATCAACGCCCCTGACCCCGCCGCCCTCATCCAAGGCTGCCACTTCGGCGTCCTCCCCTCCGAGATGCCCGAAGCTTGCGGAATGGCGAATATCGAATACATGGCCGCAGGCCGACCTCAAATCTGCTCCTTCAATAGCGCCCAGACCGAGTATATGACTCCCGGCGTCGAAGCGCTGAAAGTAATTCCCGGCGACATTGACTCGCTTGAAAAAGCGATGCGCACACTCTTAGCCGACAAAGATTTAAGAAAAAAGATGGGAAAAGCGGCTGCCGAAAAATTCGCCTCGACCCTATCCTGGCCCCAATTCATCTCCAAAATCGAAAAAATCTATCAATCCTAAAGACCGAATGCCCCCACCCCCTTCAAGGGGGGCTTAAATGCCGCTCTATCAGGTATAGGTGCCGAAGCCGTCCCGACGAAGGCCACAACCCGGCGAAGGCTACATCATTCTCCCCGGTCAGCTCCCATAGGTAGCCCCATGCGCCCCCGCATGGGGCTTGCCAGCAATGAATCAGCATGGGGCTTGCCAGCAATGAGTCTGCATGAGGCCTGCCGGGAATCTGACAGGGCAAAAAAAAAGAAAGGGGCGTGTCTCCGACAGGCCCATTTCTAAGTCACACTCATTAAATAGCTTTAAAATAATTGATGAAGCGTTTCCGCTTTTTATTACCACCTTCACAGGCGCTTTATTATCTTTATGCACAAAAGGAGTCATGTCCATGATTCCTTTCATTGTACTAACCAATCATTAGCTCTTTTGCGAATGCAAATTTAACACTAATTTTTAACATTTGCAAGTTTCAATTGCTTTTTTTGTTAAAAAAAGTAAATTTTGCCCTTATTCACTACTTTTTGACCTAAATTTTCAGCAGTTTTCTCGCCTCAGCCACCTTCTTCGCGATTTTTTCACGCGATTCCAATTCAGTGGAGTCTATCCGCAGCTGTGCCTTCTCATAATGAGGACGGCGCTCCGCCATATGCGCCATGATGAAACCGGGCAACTCCTCGGCGCTCTTCCCCTCCGTGATCGGCCGGCGCGTCGAGGCGCAGAGAAGACGCCTCACTGTGCGCTCCACGCTCGCCTCAAGCAGCAGTGTCTGTCCGCGCGAGTTCATGTATTCCATGTTGTCGGAGAAACAAGGCGTACCCCCTCCGCAACTTATTATCGTATTCTCAAACTCACCCGCCTCGCGGAGCATTTGGGCTTCAAGACGGCGAAATTCCGCCTCTCCCTTCTCTGCGAAAATCTCCGGTATGGATTTGCGGAAACGCTGGGTGATGTAGAAATCCAGGTCAATGAAATCATAGCCCGTATCCTTGGCCAATGCCCGGCCAAGAGTGGTCTTGCCGGCAGCCATATATCCAATCAAAAATACTGTCATCTCACTAATCTCCTATTTCCTAATTCCTATTTCCCAATTCCCAATTCCTATTTCCCAATTCCTATTTCCTAATTCCTATTTCCCAATTCCTATTTCCCAATTCCTAATTCCTAATTCCTAATTCCATAGCTGCTGCGGATGGAGTCGATGCGCGCCGGGAGCACCGACTTGCGGATATTCTTCGGCGCCATGACGTTGCGGAAGCGAGCCGGCAGAGCACGCCTATAGGCCTGCCATTGCCGATGTCGCTCATATTCGCGGTCGAGAAGCCGCATGCCGTCGCGGTAGGCCTCATCCGCCGCCAGAGCCGCCGTGTCGCCGCGATGCAACCCCCGGGCGCTTTCTATGAGTAGCCTTGCCAGATCCACACCCTCATAGCACGCTGAATCCGATGCATAAATTATCTGATATTCCCATTCATCGGCAGGAAAACGGCTCTCGATCACGCGGGCGATCGCTTGGGCATCAGCATAGCGCCCGGCCTTGAGAAGGCGGCCGCCGAGTCGCAGAAGCCCGAAGCGCTGCGAGGTGATCATCGGTCCGAACGTGGCGTCGGCATATATCCTATCTGCCTCGGAGCGCTTACCCGACAACGTGGCAAGTCCGGCCTTTAGATCCTGATCAAGCAGACCCGCCTCCGCAGCCGGATCAAGCGGACTCCCCGCCGAATCGGCCGGCGATTGGGCATAGGTGAGTCTGCGCGTATAGAGAGCGCGCGAAGTCAAAGGATAAAAGCCCGCAAAGTCGCTCGAGGGGAGTTGCGAATACCAATACACGGGCCGCGGCCGCTCCGAGGCGGCGTTGCTGGCTATGATATCGAATGCCGCCAACTGCTTGAGGCTCACATAGGAAGACCCTGAGGCCACAGCCGAAGCCCGCAGCAGTATATCATCGTCTCCCACCGGGTTGGCCACCCGCAGCATAGCCGGAAGATTTACTGCCTGCTTATCAGCAGTTTTCTTCCCGGCGCCGCTCTCTTCAGCGGTTGCCGTCCGGAATTCCCGGCGCTTCGATGCGTAAAGGCGCCGCAGCGCCGTCAGCGCATCTTCGGCCGCGAGCGAATCCATGCTCGAGGGAATCAGCGGCATCTTCACATAATAATTCACATTGCAGTCACCATATAAAATATCTTCCGGCCGCGCCTGCATCGCCAGGGGCGAGGACTCCTCGCCCGCACGCATCAATTGGGCCACATACCATGGAGTGGCCAGATAGGCCGTGTTGACAATGGTCACGTCGCGGCGGATTCCGGCAACCTCCTGCGCCCACCATAGGGGGAACGTGTAGTTGTCGCCGTTCGTGAAGAGTATCGCATCGGGTTCGAGGGAATTGAGCAGATTGGCAGCATATTGCGTCACTCCCTCGCGGCCGGAGCGGTCATGGTCGTCATAATTCTGGATCAGCATCCATATCGGCAAAGCCAGCGAGAAAAGTGTCGCTGCCCCGAAAGCCACGCCGGGCAGACTCCTCTTCAGCCATTCCGGAGCCTTGCCGAGCCACTTGAGGTTGCGTCCGCGCAGGCTCCAGGCGCCGGATATCAAGGCGTAAAGGCCGCAACCGATCCAGACCGCATAGGCCCAGAAACTGCCCAGGAAGGAATAATCCCGCTCGCGCGCCTCGCGCGGCGTTTGATTGAGATACACCACAATCGCCACCCCCGTCATCAAAAACAGGATGAGAATCACGAAATTGGCGCGGTCGCCGAGCCTTCCGCGACCCTGCAGATACAGGACCCCAAGAATCCCCATCAGCAGCGGCAGCAGAAAATAGACGTTCCGGCCCCGGTTTTTCGACCCTATCTCTTCAGGCATAGCCGATTGCGGACCAAGCATGGCGTCATCGATCGGCGCGATGCCTGTGATGAAATTGCCGTGCTCTACTTCCCCCGTGGCGAAGCGGTCGTTCTGCCTGCCGGCGTAGTTCCAGAGCAGATAGCGCATATACATGTAGTATATCTGATAGGCACCCAGATAGCGGAGATTCTGCAAATACGTCGGCCGCAGTTCCTTCTCGCGAGTGCGCTTTCCGTCGGCCCCGAGCCGGCCCACGGGCCGGCCGAGCGAGTCGAGGGCATACGACACCTCAACTTCCTGCATATTGGCCGTGGTCATACCCGCCCAGTCGGCATAGCAGTCGATGTCGTCGGCATTGGAGCTCGTGATGCGCGGCAGGAGGATATTGAGTTCCGGAGTATAGATGACCTCTTTGGCATGGTCGTAGAGCACATACCCAGGCTCGGCCCCGGCGGGAGCGGGAGCGTAAAGAGCACGCTTCGGCCTGGTGGCTATCCGCCCGTAATCGGCAGTGCCATCCTCTTTTATAGTCTCCAGGCGCATCGGCCGGCTGAAGGGGGTGCGGCCGTAAAAGAGCGGCTTGGAGCCATATTGATCGCGCGCCAGATAGGCCTGAAGCGCAAAGATATTGGAGGGAGCCCCCTCATTCATCGGAGGATTCGCCGCGCCGCGCACGAGCAGTATCATATACGAGGAATAGCCCGTAAGCAGCATCGCCGGCACCCACGCCAGGAGCACCCAGCGGCGCCTGATCCTCTTCATATTCTGCATGGCTATGGGCACGCCCCAGGTGATGAGCGCCGCAAGGCCCCAGAAAAGTATCACGCCCGAATGATAGGGCATTCCCCAAGAGTTGACGCAAAGCAGCTCAAGACGCGAGGCCACGCTGATCACTTGCGGCATCATTCCCAAAAGGATGGCGCCGACGGCAGCCATCGAGAGCAGCAGCGTCAGCACGACGCGCCAAAAGCCCACCCCCTTCTGCATCACTCCACGCGGCGGATAGCGCCGGAAGAGCCATATCAGCCCGAGGGCCGGAATCACGAGCAGATTCAGCTGATGGATCCCAATGGAAAGCCCTGTCAGATAGACTATGAGCAGCAGTTCGCGCCGGGCCGCGGCGCGGTCGCGCCTCAACGCCCAGCCGAGCATCAACCTGACGCAGAGCGCCGTCATGAAGAGCGACATCGCGTAGACCTCTGCCTCCACGGCCGAAAACCACGCTGAATCGCTCCATCCGAAGCATAGCGCGCCGGCAGCCGAGGCAAGAGCTATCAGCGGGCGCCGACCACGCGGCGCCACGAGACTGAGCAATATGAAGATGCAGGAAGCGAGTATCCCCACGGCCAGCGCAGTGAAAAGCGCGCTCGAGAAATTCACGGCCAGCGCTATCGCCTGAGGGTCGCTCCCGCCGAAGAGAGAGAAGACTCGCGCCGTCAGCGTCCACACCGGATTGCCCGGAGGATGGCCCGGCTCGAGCCTGACGGCCGTCACCAGATATTCCGGGCAGTCCCAGAAAGAGGCGTCAGGCTCAAGGGTCAGCACATAGACAATCAGGGCGGCTAAAAAAGCCACCCATGACGCCACGCGCCGCCAACCCCTGCGGGAAACGCTCTGCAGCGTGAAATGCCCGGCATCCCGCCACGCCGCGGCGCCGGCATTCCGGCATGTCTTATCATCCTTTGCTTTCATCACTGCAAAATTAGTGAAAATGCCGCGTCTTCTGGCCATTCAGGCCTTTAAAAAGTGACATTCCACCTAAAATTTCACCTATTTGGCGCCGTATTCACCCCGCAGTCTTGGCAGATTGCTGAATAAATGTTATTTTTGCAGAGAAATGCAGCATTTTGAAACCATACGCGGCATGCTCGCCGACGAGCTCAGCCGCATGAACAATATAATTGAGCAGTCGCTCGCCACGACCAATGCGCTGATGAACCGCGTCGTGACGGGCTATCTTTCCGTGAAGGGCAAGCAGATACGCCCGCTGCTCGTGATCCTCAGCGCAAAACTCTTCGGCAAAGTCACTGATGAAACCCTCTACGCCGGTGCAGCCCTCGAGATGCTCCACAACGCTTCGCTCATCCATGACGACGTGGTCGACGAAACCATGCTCCGCCGAGGTGAAAACACCATCAACGCCGCCGAGGGCAACCATCTCGCCGTGCTCGTGGGGGATTTCTTCGTCTCAAACGCCCTGGCTGCCGGAATCCGCACCGGCGACCTCAACGTCATCCGCGCCCTTTCCGAACTCGGATGCGAACTCTCACTGGGAGAGGTCGACCAGATCTGCAACGTCCGCGAACATAATTTCTCCGAAGAAAGCTACGTCAGCATGATCCGCAAAAAGACAGCCTCCCTCTTCCGCAACTGCGTCAAGATCGGAGCTGAAAGCGCCGGAGCATCTCCCGAGCAGGCTCGGCCAATCGTGGAATTCGCTGAACTCCTCGGCATCTGCTTCCAGATCCGCGACGACATATTCGATTATTACGACGACGCCCGCATCGGCAAACCGACGGGCAACGATCTGCGCGAAGGTAAGGTCACCCTCCCTCTCCTGCACGCCCTCGACTCAGCCCCCGACCGCCAGGAGGCACTCCGCATGAAGAATCTCATCGTGCGCGGAAACCTTTCCGCCGATGAGATCCAAACCCTCGTGGACTTCGCCAAGGCCAACGGCGGAATCGATTACGCCTATGACTATATGGCCCGTGTCAGAGCCCACGCGATGACCTTGCTCGACTCCTGCCCCGAATCCCAATGGCGCGATTGCTTCGCCGACCTCTTCGACTACATCATCGCCCGTAACTCCTGATTCCCCTCATCCTCCTCTTCACCATCCCCTCCATCTCCTCCTCTCCATCTTCTCCTCTCCATCTTCTCCTCTCCATCCCCTCCTATCCATCTCCTCATCTCCATCTCCTCCCCTCCATCCCCTCCTCTCCATCTCCTCCCCTCCATCTCCTCCCCTCCATCCCCTCCTCTCCATCCCCTCCTATCCATCTCCTCCCCCATTTCCGGAATTTCCGCCTCCACGGTTTGTCGGGTTTAAAAGCTCTGCTTTTTCAAACTCTCTCACCCCCCTAATCCCCTGATATGAAATGCTGAAGCCCTACATGATGGAAGGCCTCGTCGAGGCCGGTTGCGATGAAGCCGGACGCGGTTGCCTCTGCGGCCCCGTGGCCTGCGCCGCCGTCATCCTTCCCCCTGACTTCCGATGCGAGGAACTCAATGATTCCAAGCAACTCTCCGAAGCCCGACGCGATGAACTCCGCCTCCTCATCGAAGACGAAGCCCTCGCCTGGAGCGTCGTCATGGTCCCCCCGGAGGAAATAGACCGCATCAATATCCTCCAGGCCTCCATCACCGGCATGCAGCGAGCCCTCGACAGCCTCCGTTGGCTCCGCATTTTCCCCTCTCCATATGCCAACATCAAGGAAATCACGGGCGGCGAACCCGCCATCCCGGAGCATATAATCGTAGACGGCAATAAGTTCCGTCCATATAAGGATATCCCTTACCACACCGTCGTGCACGGCGACGCCACCTACATGAGCATCGCCGCCGCCTCAATCCTGGCCAAAACCTACCGCGACGCCCTGATGCGCAGGCTCGCCGCCGAATTCCCCGGCTACGGCTGGGAACGCAACATGGGATACCCCACCAAGGAACACCGCCGCGCAATCATCGAAAAAGGACTCACCCCCCACCACCGCCGCAGCTACAAACCCTGCCAACCCTCCCTCTTCGACATAATCCCCTGAAATCCCCCTTGAGCCTCCCGGCTTATCTAAATATTATGTTATGGAAAAAAGGCTGTTTCTTCTCGACGCCTACGCGCTGATCTTCCGCGCTTACTACGCGCTTATCAAAATGCCGCGAATCACCCACGACGGCTTCAATACTTCCGCCATCTTCGGCTTCGTCAATACCCTCGAGGAGGTGCTCCGCCGCGAGAACCCCTCCCACATCGCCGTCTGCTTCGACCCCGCCGGGCCCACCTTCCGCTCCCGCGCATTCGCCGACTATAAAGGTGAGCGCGAAGCCACCCCCGAAGATATCAAGCGCTCCATACCCATCATCAAAGACATCATCCGCGCCTACAACATCCCCATCCTCGAAGTCCCCGATTTCGAGGCCGATGACGTTATCGGCACGATGGCTAAAAAAGCCGAAAAGGAGGGGTTCACAACATATATGATGACCCCCGACAAGGATTTCGGCCAGCTCGTCTCCCCCTCCATCCTGCAATTCAAACCCGCTTATCGCGGCCAGGATTTCGAACTCCGCGGCGAGGAGGAGGTATGCGCCCGATATGGCCTGCAGAGCACCGCCCAGGTCATCGACCTGCTCGCCCTCATGGGCGATAAGGTCGACAACATCCCCGGTTGCCCGGGTGTGGGCGAGAAGACCGCCGTCAAACTCATCCAGGACTTCGGCTCTGTGGAAAATCTGCTGAAGCACACCGCCGACCTCAAAGGCGCCCTGCGCAAAAAAGTCGAAGAGAACGCCGAGCAGATCGAATTCTCCAAATACCTCGCCACGATCCGCACCGACGCCCCCATCGACGCCACCCCGGATTCGCTCGAACGCAAATCCCCCGACATCGACTCCCTCAAGCAACTCTTCGACTCCCTCGAATTCCGCACTCTCGGCCAGCGCGTGCTCCGCCGCATCCGCGAGGAGCGCGCAGATGCCATCGCCGAGCGCGAGGAAAATCTCAGCCCCGCCGCCGATGCCGACCCCGGAGCCTCTGCTCTCCACCTCGATGCCGAGGTCGAAATCGTCGACGACGACGCCAAGCTCTCCGCCCTCCAGCAAGATCTCGCCCAAGCCCCGGAAGTGGGCGTCTTCGCCGTCTATTCGGGCGATAATGACATGACCTGCCGATGGATCGGCACCGCAATCCATATCCCCGGCTGCAAGAACCGCTACATCGAAATGGCTTCCACGGCAATGGTGCAGTCGCTCTTCGACGAAGACAACGCCAACGCCGACGCCCGCGCCGCCGTGCTCGACATGCTCGCCCGCCCCGACATCACCAAAATCACCGACGGCGCCAAGATGCTCTACCTCCTCGCCGCCCGCGAGCGCAATGACGCCAACCTTCCCCTGGCCAATTTCTACGACATCACCCTGGCCCATTACCTCCTCCAGCCCGACATGCGCCACGGCCTCGACATGCTCGCCACGGCCTATCTCAACACCTCCCTCCCGGAGATGCCATCCCTCCTGCAAAAAAAATCAGGAAAGACCATCATCCCCCCGGCATCGGCCGCCGAAATAGCTCCGGCCGCGGCAGCCGCCGCCCAGGCCATCTTCGCCTTGCGCAAACCTCTCTCCGAGCAACTCGCTGCGGAAAACCTCACCAAAATCTACGATGACATCGAAGCCCCGCTCGTGGAGGTGCTCGCCGACATGGAGCTCACGGGCGTGCGTATCGACGTCCCCGCGCTCCGGGAGGCCGCCATGGCCATGGAGTCGAAACTCGATTCGCTCGAAAAGGATATCCATCAGCTCGCCGGCGAGGAATTCAACGTCGGCAGCCCTTCGAAAGTGGGCGAGATCCTATTCGATAAATTAGGCCTCGACGATAAAGCCAAAAAAACCAAAACCGGGCAATACTCCACCTCCGAGGATGTGCTCGAAAAGATCGTCCATAAGAACCCGATCGTGGGTAAAATCCTCGAATACCGCCAGCTCAAGAAGCTTCTCTCCACCTACCTCACAGCCCTCCCCGCGGCCATCAACCCCGCCACAGGAAAGGTGCACACCAACTACAATCAGACCGTCACCGCCACGGGCCGCATCTCCTCCTCCAATCCCAACCTGCAGAATATCCCCGTGCGCGAAGACGTGGGCCGCGAAATCCGCCGCGCCTTCATCCCGTCGCCTGGAAACCTCTTCCTTTCAGCCGACTATTCCCAGATCGAGCTGCGACTCGTGGCCGATTTCGCCGACGACGACACCATGATCCGCGCCTTCGCCGAGGGCGATGACATCCACGCCATCACCGCCGCAAAGATCTATCATAAAGATGATCCATCCCAGGTAACCCCCGACGAGCGCCGACACGCCAAGACCGCCAACTTCGGCATACTCTACGGCATCTCGGCCTTCGGCCTCGCCTCCCGCCTGAGCATCTCGCGCGCCGAGGCCAAGGAACTCATCGACAACTATTTCGAGAATTTCCACACCATCCGCAAATATATGGCCGACTCCGTGGAATTCGCCCGCGAACACGGCTACGTGCTCACCCGAATGGGCCGTCTGCGCCGACTCCCAGACATCAACAGCAAGAACCCGGTGGTGAGAGGCTATGCCGAAAGAAACGCCGTCAACGCCCCGATCCAGGGCACCGCCGCCGACATCATCAAACTCGCCATGATCCGCATCCATAAGGAAATGAAGCAGCGCTGCCTCAAGTCGAAGATGATCATGCAGGTGCACGATGAATTGAACTTCGACGTCTTCCCCGAGGAACTCCCCGCAATGCAGGAACTCGTGGAGCGAAACATGGAAGACGTCTGGCACGGCAAAGTCAAACTCACCGCCGAAGCCGGCGTAGCCTCCAACTGGCTCGACGCCCATTGACCCCCCAAATCCCGACTCTAACTATTCTGACAATGGAATTAGAACCCTCATCATACGAAGAAGCCCTCGAGGTGCTCCGCCAATATCCCTTCTTCGCCTATGAAGCCCTGAAGGCCCTCGACCTCGCCCCCGACGCCGAGGCCAAAGCCCGCATGAAGGCCATCCTCGCCGTCAACGTCGGCGAAATATCCGACCTGCGCGAAATCCTCGGCCTCAACAGCGACTCCCTGACCGACTTCTACCCCGACAGCGTCCCGCCTCAACTCACCACCGACGACACGATCGCCACCTTCCTCGACCATTTCGGCCATCAGCCGGCCCGCACCCCCGCATCCGCCCCGGCCGAACCCTGCTCCGACCCGGCCTCCGATGCCGCAGATTCCGCCCCGGATGGCTCCGACGCCACTCTTCAAGATGCGCCCATCCCCTTGCCCGTAGCGCCTCAGTTCGATTACATCTCCCAACTCGAAGCCCAATCCTCGGCCGCCGAAGATGAGATGCCTCCGGCCGCTTCCGACGCCGACGACACCCTCTCCGCCATCGACGCCTTCCTGGCCGAAGTCCCCCCGGCGCAACCCCGCCCCAAAGCTGCCCCAAAGCCGGCTCCCTCCCCTGCCGACCGGCCCGCAACGGCCCCGATAGCGCCCGCCTTCCGGCCCGCGGCCGACCCCCACTCCCCGGAGCCGGGCATGCAGGCAGCCTCCCCCGAATCCGCTCCCCGCAAGCCCGAGAAAGAGCAGAGCGATTCCGGCCGACACAACGCCGATACCACCGCCTTATCCGAGGGTTTTGCCAAAATTTTGATAAAAAATCGCAATTATTCCAAGGCTTTGGAAATTATTGAGGAATTAAATTTGAAAAATCCGGAAAAAAGTATTTACTTTGCAGACCAAATACGCTTCCTTAAGAAGCTAATCATCAATCAATCGAAATCCTGACCCCGTTTCCGCCCCCTTGCAGGGCCGATTCCGGGCCGGCTTTCGGCGCATTGATGATTCCCCGTTCTTAAGAGGGTATCTGATAAAAAATGTCTTTTATGAGATACACTCTAAGAAAACTTTTCTGAGTTTTTCGCAAAATTAGCAACCGAAAACGGCCCCTCCTTCCAGGGGGACGGCCGCTATCAAAAATAACGATAATAAACTAAAAGAACTGATATGTACATTTTTCTCAGCATTCTCATCGTTCTGGCATGCGTGCTCCTTATCTGCGTAGTGCTCATCCAGAAATCAAAGGGAGGCGGCCTCGCTTCCGACTACTCCAGCGGCAACCAGTATCTCGGTTACCGCAAGACCACCGACTTCATTGAAAAGGCCACATGGGGCCTGGCGATCTTCATCTGCGTCATCAGCATCTGCGCATCCTTCGCCATCAAGACTCCCGTGACCTCCTCGGCCATCAGCGCCAAGCCGCAGACCACAGCCCCGGCTCCCGCTCCCGCCTCAACCCCGGCTCCCGCCGCAACTCCCGCCCCCGCCAAATAAAAAGCGAAAACCCCATAAAAAAAGACCTTCCGGCTCCGCCGAGAAGGTCTTTTTTTATGCTATTAAGTCTCATACCCTCCTCCTCCAAAGCCCCTCCCCAGAAATCAAAGTAAAGCCTCATCCACCCCTCAATCCTCCACATATCCTCTACCCAAGATTGAACCCAGAAGGCATTCATGAGGGGCGACCCATATAGGATTCAGTAGAGTCTGCGCAGTGAATATCCGCGCGGAGGAATGGCGGATATCTTATCTGCCAGGTCATTCATGCGCATGGCTGAATCCCTCTTGAGCACCGGGGCTGATGCCGAGAACTCCGCGCTGCCCACAAATAATATGCGCCCTTCGGCAGAAGGATCCATCAAAGACTTCGATGGTTTCCAACGGCTATGAAACCCATTGGCGGTTATATATATTACCCGGCCACCATTCTCAAGGGCCATATGCAGATATCTCTTTTCATTCGGATGGATGAATGGCGACACGAGCACACCCCCGCTGCGGATCACCTCCTTATATATGAAATCACGCCTTGCAAGCTCTTGCTCCGAAAAACTTCGGCTGAACCTCACCACGACCTTCTCCGGGAAGTCGAGCAGACAGATGTTGCCATAGACTCCGAAGGTTTCCCCGCCGGCGACGCACATCAAAGCATTCTGAAAATATTGGGGATATGATTGCTTTAGATAAAGTCGGCGAGGATTGTCACGGACATAATCATACAAAGCATTCAACTGCCCCTTCCCGCGCAGAATGCGGTCATTGTATCCATCGCGGAAAAGATGGCCCGTAAATTCGAAGCCGTATCTTCCGAGCATCTCTATATATTCATTGGAACAATGCTTTTTATATATCCTGACGACTTCTCCGAAATGATATTCTGTTTTCTTCATAACCTCAAATATCAAATGGGCATGATCCGGCATGATGATATATTGATGCGGTTTCACCTCCGGGAAATAATTGGAGATTGAGACAAAGTTGCGACGTAGAATCTGCCCTATTCTGGAGTGCTCGCTCCAAGCCTTGATTCGATTTTGATCAAGGCAACCCTTGATATGGCTGAAGGAGGGAATGCCCGGCATTTTCATCAGGGTCACCATATAAATGCATTTGGAATAATAGTCATGCCAATCCGCCCGCCATAAGGCTTGATGTTGCAAAGGTATGAGCAAAGCTTCCTCATAAACTTTTAAATTCGGGAAAATCGACTCCGGATTCATATCGCAACCTCCTCGCATATTGTCCATATTAAAATTATTTGCACTTAAAAATTTACCCCGATTCAATGAGAGTAGAATTGCAGCTCTATTGAAGATGAAACGCAGCTCAATCGAAGCTGAGGCGCAGCTCAATCAAGGCTGAGACGCAGCTGAGGCGGAAACGGAGCAGAGCTCCGAACCCAACAAACCGCCCTCGCTCAGCCATTCGGCCCCTCCATCTTCCAGCTCAGCAAAGTTTTTATTCCCTGATACTCTCCAGATGCTTTGCCTTTTACCAAGCACCTCCTTTCAAATGGGCAAGGAAAAAGGGGCCTCCCCGGTTTGTCGGGTTTAAAAGCTCTGCTTTTCCATGCTAATCCTTCTAATAGATAGGCTTTTCCATGCCCATCCACCTAAAAGCTCTGCTTTTCCATGCCATTCCTTCTAATGGATAGGCTTTTCCATGCCCATCCACCTAAAAGCTCTGCTTTTCCATGCCATTCTTTCTAAAAGCCGGGGCTTCCCATGCAGATCTTCTTAAAAAGGCTGGAATAGGAGCGGCGGGGGATTCAGCGGAGGCCCCAGAGGAGCTTATTGCGGAGGGTGTCGGCGAAGGAGTCGTCGAGGCGGCGGATCACGCGGGGGCTGAAGTCGGCTTTGCGCACCGTGATGCGGGAGCCTTCGGGCATCAGGAAGGAGACGCCGTCGAGGCTGACGCGGTAATGCGTCGCCCGTGAGGTCGTCAGGGCCCGGATCGTCTCGTCGCCGCTCACCACGAGAGGGCGGAACGTCAGCGTGTGCGCCGCCACGGGCGTCACACACATCACATCCAAGGCCGGCGAAAGTATAGGGCCGCCCGCCGAAAGGTTATAGCCCGTGCTCCCCGTGGGCGTCGATATCAGCACGCCGTCGGCCACATAATCAGCTAAATAATGACCTTCCACCTCCATCTTCACATTGATCATCGAGGATGTCTCATCCTTGAGTATGGCTACTTCATTGAGTGCGTAAGGCAACTGTGGCGGCTCCGGGCAGCTGCCGTGAAGATCCACCGTGAGCGCCATGCGCTCCTCGACGGCGGCCGCGCCGATCGAGAGCATGTCCACGAGCTCCGCCGCCTCCCCTGGAGTATAATTGGCCAGGAAACCGAGATGGCCCGTGTTGATGCCCAGCACCGGGATCTGCTCCTTGCCGATCCAGCGGGCAGTGCGCAGAAACGTGCCGTCGCCCCCCACGCTGATCACGGCCTGGGCCTCAGAGTCGGGCAAGTCGATGACGCGCGCCCCGGTAAGATCCAGCCCCTTCGGGGCGAGATAGTCGGCAAACCGGCGCTCGATGGCCACCTCGATGCCGCGCGAACGCAGCAGCTCCAATAGATTCCTTATGTCGTCAAGACGCGAATCCTGATGGCGGTTGCCCGCCAGGATCACGCGCTTCGCGGGTTGCAGTAACTTCATATCCACTATTTCATTAAATCCCCGTTTTCGGATCCTTATAATAATTTATGATAATCAGATCCTCTGATATCGGATGTTTAGATATCGGGTCCTGATAATCAGCCCCTCTTCAGGCGTCGGGTTCCATTACCAGTTGCCGAGCGTGGCATTGAAAATAAGGTCCACGAGCTCCTCGCTGATCTCCTGGCAGAGTTCGTCTTGCACGTCGATGAGCAAGAGGTCGGAGGAAAACTGGCGATAGGCCGAGAAATTCTGGTCGATGCTGTTGGAGGGATTGACATTGTCGGTGTATTTTACGTGCACGGTGATCGTGAGGCGTGTCTCCGTGGCGTAGGCGTCGGTGCCCACGGCCTGCGGCGTCAGGTTATAGCCGGTGATCTCGCCCGTCATCTCGATGTCGGCATTGCCGTCGATGATCTGGAGGCGCGTCTGGCGCGTGGCCGCGTCCATCAACTGATTCTGGAATTCCTGTTGCAGCGGAGGATACACGAGAGCCGCACGGATCGGAAATTCAGTGATGTTGATGGTCTTATAGAGGTCATAGTTGATCGCCGTGCCGTTGAAACGATAGCTGATGGTGCAAGACGTCAAGGCCCCCGCCATCGGGAGCAGCAACATCAGCAAGCTCAATAGATATTTCAATTTCATAATGCAAAAAACATCTCCCGACCCCAACCCCCTCGACCCCCCATCCCCCACTTCAAGGGGGGCTTTGGAGTCCCAACTCAAATTCCCAACCCCTAATTTCTATTTCCTATTTCCTAATTCCTATTTCCTATTTCCTAATTCCTAATTCCTATTTCCCATTTCCTAATTCCTAATTCCTAATTCCTAATTCCTAATTCCTAATTCCTAATTCCTAATTCCTAATTCATTCCAGCTCATATTCGCGGATCTTGCGGTAGAGGGTACGCAGGGATATGCCGAGTTGCTCGGCCGCCATTTTCTTATCTCCGCCGTTGCGTTGCAGAGCGCTGACCACCACTTCCTTTTCGGCGTCCTCCAGAGTCTTGCTTCCATCCGCGCTCCGGGCATCGGAGGCATCCGCCGGGTGGAGTAGATCTTCAGCCGATGTGCGGCGCGGCAGTTTGGGCAGAAGCATCGGGGGAGCATCGTCGGCGGCGCGGCGGCCGGCACTCAGGCCCGCGCGCGAAAGGGTATCCCTCAATTCGGCTATTTCGCTGCGCATCGCATATAGTGTCTGCCAGAGGAATTCCCGCTCCTGCTCATAGGAATGGATGTCGGCATAAGGCATGTTTTTGCCATCCTCGCCCCCGGCCGGAGCCGGCAAGGCTTCAAGAAGCGACTCGCGCGAAATCTCCGTGCCGGCGTTGAAAAGGGCCAGTTGCTCCACTATATTCTTGAGCTGACGCACATTGCCGGGCCAGCGGTAAAGCAGCATTGCGCGGCGCGCCTCTTCCGAGAAAGTGATCGGCGCCGTCATATACTTCTCTGAGAAATCACCGGCGAATTTACGCGCCAGCATCAGTATGTCGTCGCCGCGGTCATGGAGATTCGGCACGCTGATGAGGATGGTCGAAAGGCGGTAATAGAGATCTTCGCGGAATTTTCCGCGCTTCACGGCATCGAGCAGATTGACGTTGGTGGCCGCTACGATGCGCACGTTTGTGCGCTGCACACTCGAAGAGCCCACTTTCAGGAACTCGCCCGTCTCCAACACGCGCAGCAGGCGCGCCTGGGTCGTGAGCGGCAGTTCCGCAACCTCATCCAGGAAGATGGTGCCTCCGTCGGCCTCCTCGAAATAGCCCTTGCGGGTGGCCACAGCCCCTGTGAAGGAGCCCTTTTCATGGCCGAAAAGTTCGGAATCGATGGTGCCCTCAGGGATGGCGCCACAGTTCACAGCGATATATTTCTTATGTTTTCTTGCTCCCGAATTATGGATGATCTGCGGGAAGAACTCCTTGCCGCTGCCGCTCTCGCCGATGACGAGCACGGAGAGATCGATCGGCGCCACCTTGATGGCCCGCTCGATGGCATTCAGAAGTTCCGGGGAATTGCCCACGATCGAGAAGCGCTGCTTGGCGCGCTTCACATCCTCCGGGATAGCAGTCAAATCACTTTTCATCTCAACATATACTCTGGAAAACCAAGAATATGTTTACTTTTAAAAGTAACCATACTCAAATAAACGTAAACATACTCAAAATTTTAGGTAAGAGGGCATCTACTAAAACATTATGTCAGACACCCTCTAAACATTGATCAAGGCGCGGAGCGAGGCGAGGCGCTCGGCGAGGACTTCGGTCAATTCGGTATCGGCCGCCGTGGATTCGGTCACTTCATATCCATAACGCTCAAGGTTATGGATGGCCGCCGTGGGGTCGAGCGTGCGCAGGCGAAGCGTCACGCGCATGCGGCCCTCCTCGCCGGGAGCCGAGATGAGATCCACGAGGTGCGTGTCGGTGTCTTCCACGGCGTGCGCCAGCGCCGAGGCGCTGTATTGGCGCGGCTCGCATTCCACCGTCACGACCGAACTGTCGTCGCGAGCCGCAATCATCCGGCCAAGCCCCTCGAGCATCGATGTGCCGTCGATCACTCCCATCTGCTCCCCCTCGGATGATATCACACCCAAAAGGCGTCCTGGCGCGTCGAGCAGATGCGGCAATACTTCAAGTAGCGGCATCCGGCTATCCACAGTCTTCATCGGCAGAAGATGGCTGGGATCCATTGTGCGGGATATTACGTCTTTGGCTGTCATATTTTCTATCCTTCTTTTTTTATCTTCCGGGCTTGGCAGAGTCTTCATCCCGCCAATCCGAATCCTTTTGGAGTATGCTCACTTCCGAGAAATATTTCGTCTGAACATCCTCTAACTTTAGTTTTACGCAAGCATTTCTTGCGAGTCTTGATTTATTTGGTTAATTTTGCTCCGCTTTATGGCGGAATTGCGGCGGCTTCTCGAGCCCTCTGCCCCCTTTCTCTTTTGTAAAGGACCGCATTTTCACCACAAAGTTACAAATATCATGCCAAATTTTCAACCCTTTTCCCCGGCAAGATGACGTTTTTCAGATGTGACCGCTCAGCTGGCTCCATCCATCAGCAAGCGCATCATGCTGATTGAAAGGACATTGAAGCTTAAATCCAATTCTGAAAACAATCTTTATATTATAATAACAAATGACACGCCTAAGTGTTAACATAAATAAAGTTGCCACCCTGCGCAACGCCCGCGGCGAAAACAACCCCGACGTAGTGGCCTTCGCCCTGCATTGCGAAAGCCACGGAGCCGAGGGCATCACAGTGCATCCGCGCCCTGACGAGCGGCATATCCGCCGCAGCGATGTGCGCGATCTGAAGAAAGTGATCTCCACCGAGTTCAACATCGAGGGCTATCCCTCGGAGGATTTCCTCGCCCTCGTGGAGGAGGTGCGGCCGGCGCAGGCCACGCTCGTGCCCGACAAACCCGGGCAACTGACCTCCAACTCGGGCTGGGACGTGCCGGCCAACGCCGACTTCCTGCGCGGAGTCGTTGAGCGGCTGCGCCGCGCCGGCATCAGAAGCTCAATCTTCATCGCCGCCGACGCTGCCCAGGTGCGCGCCGCCGCCGAAATCGGCGCCGACCGCGTGGAACTCTACACCAAATCCTATGCCGACAACTACGCCGCCGACCCCGCCGCCGCCATCGCCCCCTTCCTGGAGGCTTCGGCCGAAGCGGCCCGCGTCGGCATCGGCCTCAACGCCGGCCATGATCTCAGCCTCGAGAACCTCGCCTATTTCCATGAGCGAATGCCAAAGCTCGACGAAGTCAGCATCGGCCACGCCCTGATCTGCGACGCCCTCTACCTGGGCATCGACGAAACCCTCCGCCGCTACCGCGCCTGCCTCTCCCCCAAAACCTGACCCAAGCAAGCCGAAGCCCAAGCCGAAGCCGAAGCAAAGCCAAAGCCGAAGCAAAAGCTTTTTGGGTCCGTGAGCGGCCATCAGCAAGATCTGGGCGGCCATCGGCAAGATAATCCCGGATCCCTCCTCCCAAATCCTAATTCCTATTTCCAAATTCCTAATTAATTATGGATACTCTGAGTTTCTGGAGCCTCGTCATGGACGGCGGCTATATTATGATACCTCTCGCATTGCTGCTGCTCATCGTGGTCTATATCTTCACCGAGCGCATGATCGTCATCAACCGAGCCCTGCGCGAAGACCCCACATTCATGAAGCGCATCCGCGATTATGTGCATGAGGCCGACCTCGAAAGCGCCGTCGCCCTATGCCGCAAAACCGACACCCCCTATGCCCGCCTCATCCTCAAGGGCATCCAGCGCATCGGCCGCCCCACCCAGGATGTGCTCGCCGCAATTGAAAACACCGGCAATCTCGAGGTCGCCAACCTCGGCAAGGGTCTTCCCTGGCTCTCCACCACGGCCGCCGGCGCACCGATGCTCGGCTTCCTCGGCACTGTCGTCGGCATGATCCAGGCCTTCTTCACCCTCGCCAAGGCCGGAGCCGCATCAAATATCTCCCTCCTTTCGGGCGGAATCTATCAGGCCCTCGTCACGACCGTGGCCGGCCTCGTCGTGGGCATCATCGCCCTCTTCGCCTACAACTACACCGTCTCGCGCATCAACCGCGTCATGAACCGCCTTGAGGCCTGCAGCATCGAATTCATGGATCTGCTCAACGAGCCGGCATAATCTTTCGCGATATGGCTTTGAAACGTCAATTCCCCACTCTCGACACCTTCTCGATGTCTTCGATGACCGACGTCATCTTCCTGCTCCTGATATTCTTCATGGTGACCTCCACACTCATCTTTCCGGCGGCCATCGACGTCAACCTTCCCCAGAGCGGCGAGCAATCCAACTCCCGACCCACCACGGAGGTATACGTCGATTCGCTCCGCAACATCTATATCGTGGAGAACCGCAACGACTCCACCGGACTGCTCAGCATCCCCCGCCAGGTGAAGCTCGATGAGCTCACTCTGAAGCTCGCCGAGATCCAGCGTGCCGACTCGCTGCGCCCCGTGGCCCTTTACGCCGACGAACGCGTGCCCTACGGCTACGTCGTCGACGTCCTCGACCTGGCCGCCCGCAATAAGCTCCGCATGGTGCTCGCCACGCGCGCACGCGCCGTAAAAACCGATAAATGAAAGCCTTCCTCCCCCGGCTTCTCTTCGAAACCTCATCCGCCAATCCGCCGGCTTCCCCCCCGCGATTCAGCAAGAGAGAGAATCTTAAATGAATAAAGATAATAAACCATCCATAATTGCGGCAATCACGGCCATTCTCTTCGGCCTGGCGCTCTTCATCTTCCTCTATTGGGGAAGCATCGACTTCGGCGCCGGATATTTCGCCCGCGCTTCGATCCCAGAGCCCGAGGAGGAAGAGGAACTTTTCCTCGATCCGGAACTCATAGACCCGGGCGAGGATGAGTCGTCCGTGCAATCCGCGCCCCAACCCGAGGCCCAGGGCTCACCCGAGGTGGTGGAAAAGCCTGAGCCGCAGACGCCCGTGGTGAAAGGTGAAGCTGAAACCCCGGCTCCACAGAAACCCAAGCAGGTCACTGCGAAAGAGAAATCGGAGGTCAAAGCCGCCGAACCGAGAAAGACCGAGAAAGCCGAGCGGCAGGCCCAGGGCAAGGTGGCCAACGCCTTCCAGAACAGCGGCACCGATAAGGGCCGCAACAACTCCGCCGGAGCTGGAGGCGCCTCCTTCGGAGTCAGCGGCCACACCAACGGCTGGAAATTCCTCGGCTGCCCCAATCCTCAGGTGAGACTCCGCAATAAGGTCACCGTGACGGTCAGCATCACGGTCGATGCCAACGGCGTCGTCACAAGCGCACGCGCCCGCGGCGCCAACGCCGACATCCGCCGCGCTTGCGAAGCCGCCGCCCGACAAGCACGATGGGAACCCCTGGCCAACCGCAAAGGCCGCACTGCCGACGGCACCATCACCTTCACCATAACGCCCCGATAATGTATCCTCAACTATACGATTGATGGGAGATTGAATTTTGGTAAATTCAATCTCCCATCAATCGTAATATTAAACCATACCTCAAAAGAAGCTATAAACCCTCAACCATTCAACTTTAGCATGTTAAAAATTCAACTTTCGCAGGTTTAAATTTTTGAGCCATCGGATTTGGGGCACCTCTACGAGGTGCGATAGCCGTGGTTTGGTCTGACCCCATGCACCCTCGTCGCTAACGCTCCTCGCGCGCATGGGGTTAACCTATGTGTCACCTCTACGAGGTGATAATCAAATTATTAAACTTGCGAAACTTGAGTTAAAAACTTGCTAAAGTTGAATTATAGAGCCACGCCTCTGAGAGTGGCCGAAGTCGCCGACTCCACGCGCACGCGGATGAAGTCGCCCGCTTTCCGGCCTGAGGCGGGGAAGACCACCACCTTATTCTGCGAAGTGCGCCCGAAGAGTTCCTCGGCGCTGCGCTTCGAGCGCCCCTCCACGAGCACGGTGAACTCCTTGCCCACATCCTTCAGATTGCTGCGCAGCGACAGCTCGTTCTGCAGCGCGATCATCCGGTTGAGCCGCTCGATCTTCACCTCCTCCGGGATATTGTCGGGAAGATGCTTGGAGGCGAATGTGCCCGGCCGCTCGGAATATTTGAACATGAAGGCCGAGTCGAAGCCAACCTCCTCCATCAGGCTGAGGGTCTGAGCGAAATCCTCCTCGCTCTCATCGTGAAAACCCGTGAACATATCCGTCGAAATGCCGGCGTCGGGCAGAATGCGGCGGATGGCGGCCACCCGGTCGAGATACCATTCGCGGGTGTATTTCCTATTCATAGCCTTGAGCACGGCATTGCTGCCGCTCTGCACGGGGAGATGGATATGATGCGCCAGATTGGGGCAGTCGGCGATTGCCTGGAGCGTCTCGTCGCTCATGTCTTTGGGATGCGAGGTCGTGAAGCGGATGCGCATGTCGGGGGCCGCGGCGCTCACGAGGCGCAGCAGCGCCGGGAAGTCTGTGACCTGTCCCGTCTGCTCATCCACATGCCTATAGCTGTCGACGTTCTGACCCAGCAGCGTCGCCTCGCGGAAACCGCGCGCCCGGAGGTCGGCCAGCTCATGCAGGATGCTCTCAGGATGGCGCGAGCGCTCGCGGCCGCGCGTGTAGGGCACGATGCAGTAAGAGCAGAAATTGTTGCAGCCACGCATGATGGAGATGAAGCCCGAGATGCGGTTAGGCCCGATGCGGCGCGGCATCACGTCGCGGTAGGTCTCGGTCGTGGAAAGCACAGTGTTCACGGCCTTATGGCCCGTCTCGGCGGCGGCCACGAGGTTCGGGATATCAAGATACGCGTCCGGGCCGGCCACGATGTCCACACCGTAGTCCTCCACGAGTTTCTCCTTCAGCCGCTCGGCCATGCAGCCGATGACGCCCACGATCAGCCCCCCTCCCGGCTTGCCGTCGGATTTGGAGCCTGATTTGGCCGCCTTGCTTCTCAAAGCGTTCCAATAATTGAGCCGCGAATGAATCTTCTGCTCGGCGTTGTCGCGGATCGAACACGTGTTCAGAAGCACGGCGTCCGCCTCCTCATCGACCTCCGTCAGGTCATATCCGGCCAGCTGCATCATAGAGGCCACAACCTCCGAATCCGCCACATTCATCTGGCATCCGTAGGTCTCAATGCGCACTTTCTTCGAAAAAGTGCAGTTTTTATCGTTTTTCGGCAAAATAATTTGGTCATTCATGTGTCAGAAACAAAAATTTTGATTACTTTTGCAAAAATACCATTAAAATCTAAACGTTACAAATGAGCATCCCATTTATTTCGGCGGAAGAAGCCGCCAGCTATATTAAAAACGGAGATAATGTAGGATTATCCGGTTTTACGGCATCGGGCACCCCCAAAGTTGTAACTGTAGCTTTGGCCAAGCGAGCCAAGGAACTCCATGAAAAAGGCGAACCCTTCAAAATCAACCTCTTTACGGGCGCATCGACCAACGACCATGTCGACGGCGAGCTGGCGCGTGCCGACGCCATCGGCATCCGCACCCCCTATCAGGGCCATCCTGATTCGAGAAAGCTTGCCAACCGCGGCGGCATGCACTATTTCGACACTCATCTGAGCCACATCTCGCAAGACCTCCGCTATGGTTTCTACGGCGACATCGATGTGGCCATCATCGAAGTGACCGAAATGAGCCCCAACGGCGAGTTCATCCTCGGAGCCGGACTCGGCATGACCCCCACCCTCGCCCAAATGGCAAAGAAAGTCATCATCGAGTATTCCTCCTATTATAAGACTTCCTTCCGCGGATTCCACGACAACTATATCCCTCTGAATCCCCCTCATCGTCGTGAAATCCCCATCTATAAACCCTCCGACCGCATCGGCAGCACCATCGTGAAGATCGACCCCTCGAAGATCATCGGCATTGTGCCTTCCAACGCCTCGGAGAGCATCAAGCCCTTCACGGCTTCCGATGAGATCACACAGCGCATCGGCGCCAACGTCTGCGATTTCCTCGCCTCCCAGCTCCGCGAAGGAAAGATGCCCAAGGAATTCCTCCCCATCCAGTCGGGTGTGGGCAACGTGGCCAACGCAGTGCTCTACGGCCTGGGCGAGAATCCCGAGATCCCCCGCTTCGAGATGTACACCGAGGTTATCCAGGATGCCGTGATGGCCCTCATGGAGGAGGGCAAGTGTAAGTTCGCTTCGACCTGCGCACTGACATTCTCCGACGACGCCATGCTCCACTTCATGGAGAACATCGATTTCTTCCGCGACAAGATCCTCATGCGTCCCGGCGAGATCTCCAACAGCCCCGAGATCGTGCGCCGACTCGGCCTGATCGCCATGAACACCGCCCTCGAGGCCGACATCTACGGCAACGTGAACTCCACCCACGTGCTCGGCACGAAGATGATGAACGGCATCGGCGGCTCCGGCGACTTCTGCCGCAACGCCTATCTCTCGATCTTCTCATGCCCCTCCACCCAGAAGGGAGGCAAGATTTCTGCCATCGTGCCCATGGTGAGCCATGTGGACCACAGCGAACACTCCGTCAAGGTGCTCGTCACGGAGCAAGGCGTCGCCGACCTGCGCGGCAAAGACCCGCGCCAGCGCGCCGAGACAGTCATCGAGAACTGCGCCCATCCCGCTTACCGCGAACTGCTCTGGGATTACGTGAAGCTCTGCGAGAAAGCCGGCGGACACACCCCCAACAACCTCTACTCCTGCTTCGCGCTGCATCAGGCATTCATCGAGACCGGCGACATGCTGGCCGCCGACTACGCCCGCTACGACAAATAATCCGTCCACTACGTTAAACACCTCATAGAGGTGACACATAGGTTAACCCCATGCACACTAAGGAGCGAAGCGACTTGGGTGCATGGGGTTTCCAGAACCAATGCAACAACACCTCGTAAAGGTGCACCAAACGAAATCATACAGATCACCCTCCGGAGCAGCCGTTCTCGGCGTCTCCGGAGGGTATATTATATTATTTGAAGTCAGTAAAAGTAGGATATTTTCTGAGCTCATCATAGAGATCTGAGGGCGCTATAGGTCTTAGCGCTTAAGAGGGTATCTAATAAAAAATGTTAATGGATTTGCGTCGGATTTTTGAGGAAATTTCTGTAAATGAGGAAGGAGCGTAGCGAGCTACGCGACCGACGAATTTGCTGAAATTTACCAAAAAGACGGCCAAAGACATTGACAATTAAAATTCAGTCAATGAATGAAATTGACAAATAATTGGGAACCAAATATTTGACGATTTTATGAATTGCGGATTTTAAGTTTTTTTATGAGATACACTCTAAACTGCCGTGATTCAATCAAGATCGTCAGGCAGCTTCGGGCTCAGCGTCACCGCGCGCCAGGAATAGCTCTGACGCTTGATGTTGTAGGTGAGCACCGCGTATCCGCTCACCGGGGTGTTATGCTGGAAAATCGGGCTGAGCACCTCCGAGCCCACATAGACGTCGCCCACGAAGCCGAAGCCCGAACCTTGCTGCAGACGCAGCGGCCCCTCCACCTTGCGGTAGAAGATATCGGTAAAGGATTCCGTGTCGCTCACGCGCCTCGCCGACAATAACTTATAGGAGCGTCCGGCGATATGCGGCGGCTCCATGCGGACATAGTAGATGTCGTTCTCGCGAAAGCCGTATTTTTCGATGTTGGCGAAGAAGAATCCGCTGACGCGCTTGTCGGTGATGAAGCTGCATATCCCTTTCTGATAGTTCACTCGCGTGATGATGACGGGCACTTCGGGAGCACCCATATAGAGCAGTTCCTCCGAGGCGCGCATATGCGTGCGGTAGAACTCGATATTGGAATTCGCGGGCACGGCCTTCTGATACCATTCCTGCTTCACCATCTCGACGGCTTCGCGGGGGATGTTCCAGTTGTTGGCCGCGTAGACTTTCTGCAGCTCGCGGATCTCGCAGCGGGCGTTGGAGTCGAAACCCGCTTCGTGCATTAGCCGGGCTGTCTTGATGCGCAGCCGGCCGAGGAATTTCGGATCGGCGTTGCAAGTCAGGGCGCGGCAGCAGCAGGAGAGCTTCACGGCCGGATCCTCGGTGGCTTCGCCGAGCACGTCCCAGACCCAGAAGCCGCAGCTCTTGCGGCGCACGAAAGGAGTGATCGTGGCCAGAGCCTCGCGGCGCCGGCCCAGGCGCAACTGCAGCTGCGCCTTATGATAGAGCACATATTGGAAATCGGGGTGAATCTCATTGAGCAGTGTGAGGCGGTCGATGAAATCCTCGGCCTCCCTCTCGGAGCATGTGCCATTGTCGAGCCCGGCCATCACGGCGCGGGAATATGCCGTGTAGGCTCGCTCGGCCACGCTGGGGCCGAGATTGCCCGAGCGTGTCGGGATCCGGCTGAAGTCCTCAGTCATCAGGTTTTCGAAGCCCCACCAGTCCATGAACTCCTTGAATCTGCGCCAGGGCTCGCGCATGGGGCCCTTGACGCGCAGAAAGACATCGAGCAGCAGGGTGTAATAGACGTGGGGCCGGCCGAACTCGATGTCGCGCATCGCGTCGAAGAGCATATCGGCGGCCTTCACGCGCGCCTCGGGGTTTACCCGCAAGCGGTCGAGAGCGGCCCGGATGTTCCATCCGAAGCTGTTGATGAGTTTGAACGCGCCTATCTGATGAAGATAGAGCGATGAAATTTCTTTGAGAATCCGGGCGAGTCGCGCCGCGTCGTCGGTGGCTTCAGCCATGTTTTTCAGACACCAGGCCGCCTCCAGGCGGACTTCTCGGTCGTCAGGATATTGAGAAAGCAGTTTCCTGGCTTCCTCATACGCTTCATCAGGGCGTCCCGCGCGTTTGATATATGTAATCTCGGCTAGGGTCATAATGTGTATGTGTGTGAATTGGTTGATATTATGTTTTAGGGTTTGGGTTATGGGATTAGAGCAGATATCAGCTCAGATCCTGAGAGGGTCATTGGCCGACATTTGCACGGTGATAGTGTGGAAGTCCCATCAAACCTATAAAAAGCATAACTGACTTCAGAGGGCCGCGCTGTTACCCCGACGACTCGGATTGAGCGATGGGCAGGCAGCCCGGAGCGTGCTTAGAAAGCGAGTGTGGTGGCGGAAGGCAATGCTCGAGGAGTGATATGATTCTGATGTTGGAGAAGTGTAGATATAAAGCTGCAAGAACACCTGCCGACCACTTCCGATTACAAAGATAATGCAAAAATGTCTGAATTGCAAGAAATATTATTGATTTTTCTAATTTTTTTTAATTTCATCGCTATTTTAGACTTCTTTCGACCCCCTTTCAAGCCTATTTCCACCCTATTCGCCCATATATCAATCATTATGACATCAAGCTCCGACTATAAAATTTGAACGCGCTGGGCGAGGCTTTGCCCTCAATAGCTTGCTCTATCTCTTCTTGCTCTATCTCATTCGACGCCATCAAGCGGCTTGAGCCAGTTGAATTCATCGCCGGGAGCCGCAGGGGCGCTTCTCAGCCCTCTGCGCGGAGTGGGGATGGAGAATGGTGATTCACCCGCCTCAAGCATCTCGTCGTAGTCGCCGCTGTCTTTGGCGGCAGCGCCGTCGCCGCCCCGGCGCCTGCATATCTTCAATTCATTTTTCCGCAGCTCTTCTTTCCAAATTTCTTCCTTCCGCAACTCCTCCTTGCGCATTTCTTCTTTCCGCAAGGCCTCGAGTTCGGCATTCAGTGAATCATTCTCTACGCCCGCAGCGGCCAACCGCTCTTTCAGGTCGCGGATTTCCCGGCGTGCTGACTCCAGATCGCGCTCCATGGCGTCGCGCAGCTTGCCTACGCTCTCGCCATTGCGGCGCTCCTGCCCGGCCTCTTCGCGCGCAGCGGTCTCATTGCGGCGCGACTCCTCGAGCTCCGCGGCCAGGCGGTCGATCTCGCGGGCTCCGCGCTTTGGATGCAGCCATACTTTCCAGGCATTCATAGTCAACGTTTTATTTTAACGGGAAGAGCCAAATTTACTTACTCGGAATCGCTTATCGACAATTGTCGGCCGCTGAGTCGCGCCGGCGTGGATCACCCATGCCGGGAGATGAGTCAGAGCGACACTATTCCTTTTGATTTCATGCCGTTGATGGCTATCGTCAGCGGCTCGGGGAATTCCACGATCCTGACGGCGTCGCTTTCATACACGGCCGGCATGCCGTTGAGCAACTCCATATTGATGCGGCCCGACCCGCCGGGTTCGTCGATCGTGAAATAGCCCACTCCAAAGGATGTCAGATTCTGGAAGAAGTGGGTGCCCTGCGAGGGCTCGATGCGGTAGCCGGGCAGAGCAGATTCCACGATCAAGCGCGCGCCGGCTATCTGCGGCCATTTCACCGGCACGCCGAGTGCTGAATCTGATGACCCCCAGCGGCCGGGGCCGATGAGCACATAGGGTTGGTCTTTCTCGATCATCTCCTTGTTGATCTTCTCGATCTCGAGGGCGGTCTGAGCATTGTTGAGGCTGTTGAAGACCTCCGGCTTGACATAGACCACATGGCGCACGTTGTCCATCACGCCGTGACCCAAGGCCGTATCGCTGCGGAGCAGGACTTTTTCTTCAGGCACGTCGAGCAGCGTGTCGTCGAGCATCTCTTTCTTATCCACAATCGGGCGAATCTGTAGCCAATAGACTGTGCCTTTCTCGGCCGAGCGCATGGCGTCGGGATTGACGTTGCCGGCGAATTCGATCTCCACCGGCCTGCCCATCTCATATTGCCCCGTGGAGAGCATGAAGTCTATGATGTCGGCAAGAGGGAATACATTATGGTTCAGCACATTCGCGAATGTCACAACCTTGCGGCCGGGGCCGGCGTCAGTGTCGCGGATGACCCGGTCGTTGACATCGAAGGTGGAGACGAGGAAGCGCAAGGACCCCGTCTTGGCGGCGTCGTTGACGCTGATTTTCCGGATATTGAAGGAATCATCCACCTGGAATTTGTCGCTGGCGGCCTCATCCTGTGGCAGAGCGTATAGTTGGGTCTGCGTGTCGCGCAAAGCAAGCTGCAGGGTGGATGTCTGCAGAACTTTGCCGGGATGCTTGGGCGAGAAGCGCAGCGCCATCCCGCCGTCGACGATGTATTTGCCGAGACCCACGGCCACTTCGGCCACACCGTCTTCAGCCACTTCATCGTTGAGGGGGTAATAGTTGAGCGAGCGGCCCACACCCGAAAAACCGGGGTAATAGAGGCCGTCGTGATCCTCGCCGGCCACTTCCTGAAGGATAACGGCCATCTTCTCCTGGTCGATGACATTGCTGGTGGCGTTCATATAAGCCTTGGAGTCGGAGAAGAACACCGAGGCATAGACGCTCTTCACGGCATCGCAGAGCAGGCGCAGCCATTCGGCCATGTCACTCAGATAGGGAATCATATATGTGGAGTAGATGCCGGCGAAGGGCTGGTAATGGGAGTCCTCCAGCAGCGATGAGGAGCGCACTGCCAGCGGCTTTTCAATCACTTCATATAGAGCCAGGAAGTTATCAAGCAGGTCTTGCGGCAGCTCGGCGCGAAGAAAGGCCTGGAGAATCTCCTCGTCGGGGCGGTCGGATAGCGCCAGCGGATAGAGGTTGTTGTTCTCCATGAAGGAGTCGAAGATGTCGGTGCAGAGCACGACCGTGCGCGGGATCGTTATCTGCGCTCCCTTGAAGTCGTCGCATTCGGGATGACGCTTGATGATCTGGTCGATAAAGGCCAGGCCGCGGCCTTTGCCGCCGAGCGAGCCGTCGCCGATGCGGGCGAAGTTGCTGTAGCGGTCGAAGCGGTCTTTCTGGAAGACTGCCACAACGCCGCGGTTCTTCATGCGGCGGTATTTGACGATGCATTCGAAAATCAGTTTCCTGACGGCCTCGGCCTGCTCCATCTTGGTGAAGCGGTAGGACTTGATGGCCTCGGCGATCGGGAAGAGGGCACGCGAATAAAACCAGCGGCTGACCTCATTGCTCGAGCAGAGCTTCCAGAGGGCGTCGTCGGGGATGCTGAAGACGTGCTTCTGCATCTCCTTGAGATTGGAGATGCGGAAGAGCTCGCTGTCGTTCTTCAGGTCGCGCACGATGAAATCGCCGAATCCGAAATATTTAGTGGCGGCCTTCTTCAGGTCCTGGGGCAGAGTCTTGGAATTCTTATCGAGGAAGACGAGCCCTTCCTCGCGGGCGCGCGCAGCATTGGCGCTCTCCTGGCTTTCCAGAAGAATGGGCATGTATGGGTCGACGCCGCGCACATATTCTGCGAAGCGGAATCCGGCCTCGGGATCCTTGACCCCCTCGCGGGGATAGCGCACATCGCTGATGATGCCCAGAATATGGTCGCCATATCGGTCGAAGAGTTCCTTAGCCTCTTCATAATCGCGGGCCAGAAGCACTTTCGGGCGGCCGCGCATGCGGAGCATCCGCTCATGCTCATTGAGCGCCTCGCTCGAAAAATTGCGGCTCTGCGTCAGCAGAAAGCGGTAGAGATGTGGCAGTATCGACGAATAGAAGCGGATCGAGTCTTCGACGAGAAGGATCGTCTGCACCCCCACGACCGCGATGTCGGCGTCGGCGTTCATCCGGTCTTCCATCAGCTTGATGATGGCCAGAATCAAGTCGACGTTGCCGAGCCATGAGAACACGTAGTCCACACCGCGCAGGTCTTCGTTGGCAATGCGGCGGCGCACCTCCTTCGAGAAGGGGGTGAGCACCACGAAGGGGATGTCGGGATAGAGGGCGTCGAGCTGGCGGGCCTCGCGGAATGTCTCGCTTATGTCCACTCCGGGCATGGCGATTATCAGGTCGAACTGCTTCTCGCGAAGCTGCTCGCGGGCCTCGGCATAGGTGGCCACTTTCGTGAAGCGCGGCGGCGACGACAGATTCAGCGAGACGTATTCGAAATAGACCTGCTCGTCGACGCGGCCGTCTTCCTCCATCATGAAGGCGTCATAGGGCGTGGCGATCAGTAGCACATTGAAGATGCGCTTTTGCATAAGATCCTGAAACGCCGTGTCTTTCAGATAGAGTTTGCTGAGGAGATTTTCGTCGATGGTCTGCATAGAGAGGGGTATGGGGTCAGTTGCCTTCCGGCAAGCCGTTGACCTTGGCCAGGAAGGCGTCGAGTGCGGCAGTCATCGAGGGATGCTGCGGTGTGGGAGCCGAGTAGTCGAGGCGAAGCCCGGCATCCGTCACTGCCTTGGCGGCCGGCTGGCCATATGTGCCGATATAGACATTCTCCTTGTCCTGGTCGAAGTCAGGGAAATTCTTCCTGAGCGAATCAATTCCCGATGGACTGAAAAAGAGCAGCATGTCGTAATCCAGCGGCTCGTCGGGGGTGAAGTCGTTGCTCACAGTGCGATACATCACGGCCTTCGTGTAGTCGATGCCGTTGTCGTCGAGCACCGATGTGCTGTCGGTGTGCGTGTCGGAAATCGGGAAAAGGAATTTCTCCGCTTTGTTCTTCACCATGCCTGCCAGAAGCTGCGGATCCGTCAGCTTGCCTGTCTGGCCGAAGAATATCTTGCGCTTGCGGTAGACGATGTATTTCTGAAGATAGAGCGCGATGCTCTCGGTGGTGCAGAAATATTTCATTGTGTCGGGCACATTGACACGCGTCTCCTCGCATAGGCGGAAGAAGTTGTCTACGGCGTGCCTGCCCGTGAATATCACTGCCGTATAGTCTGCAAGGTTGATCTTCTCATGTCGGAAATCTTTCACACTCAAGCCCTCAACCTTGATGAAAGGCCGAAACACGATTTCCACTCCATATTTTTGCGCTATATCATAGTATGGCGATTTCGGCCCGGTGGGCTTGGGCTGCGAAACAAGGATTTTCTTAATGCTCATGTACGTACTATTGCCTCAAATATATTCTATAAAATGGTGGATTTTCATCCCCAAAATCCAACCATTTCAGCGCTGCCGACATATAGCAGAATCAGCGGCACTATTTCTAAACTGCAAAGATAACACAAAAAAATGACCCAAGTGGAAACTTCGGTGAAAAAAATCCGAAATCCCTTCCTTATTACTATGATTTTCATCAAAATCAGCACTCCGAGGGCTATCCAGAGCGCCGTTTTCACCTCCGCCGGATAACACACAGCGATCAGCGCCGCCGGAAATAGAAGGGCCGTGGAAAGTCCCGTGGCCGACCATAGTCCGCGCACCCACATCCGCGTGTGGGTCGAGTCGCTGAAGACATTCCCAACGAGCAGATACATCCCCGTCATCAACATTTGATACATAGCCGTCGCGCCGATGCAGAGCGCGATGCCAGCCACTGACGCTCCGGCGATCCCCCCGGCCATCCCGCCGGCGAGTCCGCCCACGTCACTCCCCCATGCCGCTATGTCTCCATCCGGCCCTTGACACGCCGTCCCCGCCAAGGGAGGAGCGACGCATAGCAGAGCATAGAGCATAACCCCGGCGCAGACACACCACATCAGATTGAGCACAACCATGAACGTCGTCTCGCGCACGGTGTCGTCGAAGACATTGCCGCGCTCGCGCACATCGGTGGCGTCGCGAAGCATCCCCGCTATGAATTTCGAATTGCGCCGCGCCCGGATCGCGATCACCATGAAGAGCAGAAGCATCGCCGCGATGATCCACGACAGTCCGGCTCCCTGCCCGCCACGGGGTGCCGGAAGTTCCGGCACATCCCCGCGCTCGAGCACGAAGACATACGTCGTGTCATGCACCACAGTATCCACCGCAGCGCTCTCGGCCGGCGTCTCCACAGTCGCGCTCTCCGCCGGCGATTTCGGAGCCGGAGACGATGCATGCGCCGCCGGCGACACCTTCGGAGCAAGGCTCGGCGACACGGTTGCGGCCGCTATGCTGTCTGCTACTTGAGCCATCCTTTGCTTTTATACCATTCAACACTCTTGGCCACACCTTCGGCAAGGTCCACCTTCGGCTTGAAGCTGAAGTCGCGCTCGGCTTTCGAGACGTCGATCTTCCAGTTGCGCTGAGCCATGATGTTGTATTTGTCTCTATTCAGTGTCGAGGGTTTACCCTTCGCCACGCCGATCTTCTCGGCCACAGCCGACACCATCTTCAAGCCCCAGAGGGGAACCCTGACCGGAATCACGACCTTCTTGCCGAGCACTCCGGCCACTATGCGCCTGAACTGCGCCTGCGTGTAGACGGCCGGATGACCTATGTTGTACGTCTCCCCGACCTGGCCGCGCTCCAACGCGTCATACACCGCCCGCGCCAGATCCTCAACATAGAGGAATGTCAGATACTGCGCCTTATAACCCACCGAGAAATCAAAACCTTCGCCTATGGATTTGAACATCAGAAAATAATCCTTGTCGCGCGGCCCGTAGATGCCCGTGCAGCGGAACACGATGAAGGGCACTCCCGACATCTGAAGCAACATCTCCGCCTTCAGCTTCGAGGCGCCGTAGCGCGTGTTGGGCATCGGAAGGTTCTCCTCCGTGATGGGCGCCAGCGTCTTTTCCGCCACGGGGCCTTCGGCCGAGAGCGAGGAGATGTAGAGCATCCGCTCCGGCTCTTTGCCGGCCTCCTTGAGGGCATTGATAAACCCTTGCAGATAATCGCAGTTGATGCGCGAGAAGTCGGAAAATCTAAGGCATTTCGTCGCCCCGAGATTATATACGATCCAATCCCATCGGCCTTCCTCGCCCATGGCTTCACGCATGGCGGCAGCCAGCGTCTCGGGCGCGTCGAAGTCGAAGACGACCTTATGGATCCTCTCATCGGAAAGATATTCCAGCGAGGTCGAGGCGCGCACCCCGGCCCAAACCTCATAGCCGCGCTTCAGAGCCTCGGCCACTATAAATCCGCCGGCGAATCCCCCGGCGCCAACTACGAGTACTTTCTTCATTTCCTGAATTTCAGTTTTTTATTATCATCCCGGCTTTGACATCTTTTATGCGGCCGGGGCTTAGAATTTTATGCAGCCGGGGCTTAGAATTTCAAAGCGATAGCCCTGGCCGCGAAGCCATTCGATAGCGTCGCCCAGGATCAGAGGCGTGCGCGGCAATGACTTCAGAGAGTCATGAAACACTATGATCGAGCCGTCGCGCACATAGCGCTTCACGTTTTCCAGCACATCCTCGGCCGAAAGGCGGCTGCTGTAATCGCGCGTGATCAGGTCATACATTATCACATCATAGCGCTCGCGGAGCCGGCGGAGCTGGCCGGGACGCAGCCAGCCATGGGGCGGACGGAAAAGCCGGCTGTGAAGCAGGGCGTCAGCCAGGGCCACATCCTGCAGATAAGCCCCTTCCGAAACCTTCGCCCCCTGCAGATGATGCATCGTGTGGTTGCCTATGGCATGTCCTCTGCGCTTCACTTCCTCAAGCAGCTCAGGATATTTCCGGGCGTTGTCGCCCACCATGAAGAAGGTGGCCTTCACGCCGTGGCGGTCGAGAATGTCGAGCAGCAGCGGCGTCGACTCCGGGATCGGTCCGTCGTCGAAGGTCAGAAACACCCGATTGCCGCCCCCCGATTCTTCAGCCTCCGCTTCCCTACCGGCGGGGAGCCGGAACACCCCGCCCGGGAATAGAAGCCGGAATATTTTCGGTGGTCGCTCGATCAGCATGGTCTGTGATATCAGGAGCGTATCTCATAAAACTTTTTATCAGATACCCTCTTTATTTCAATACATATCGGGATGCTTGGCCGTGAAGGCTTCCCAGATGGCCTTTGAGCGATCGCGGTCGAGTTGGCGGTAATTCTCATAGCCCTCGAGCAGCTTTTTCGAAGCCGGATCCTCCTCCACACTCTCCAGCACCATATAGAGCATCGAGTCGATATATCGCTCCTCCTCGCTCGCCGAGGCGTATTCCTGCGGACTCAGCGTGGAGAGATGGTTGGCGATCTCGCAATATTTTGCGGCTTCCTCGGCGGCCTGCTCGGGCGTGATGCCCGCCTCGGCCAAGGATGAGGCCTGCGGCGCCTCGCCGTTGTTGGCGTAGACGTAATCGTAGAGCCGCTTGGCGTCGGCAACACTGAAGCCGAACTGCGAGATGATCTTCTCCGCTTTCTTCATATCGCCGCCATAGCTCGTGTATAGATCCACAATGCGGTAATACTGATAAGGCGTATAGCGCGATTCATACGTCAGCGAGGGATTGTCGAATCTGTGGGTCACATCGAGGTAATAGCGCAGATACTGGCCGTGGCGTTGCATCATCTCCTCAAACATCTTCAGGCCTCGGGCCGTCAGCTTTTTGTCGTTGAGTGTTTTGCCGAGTTCGCAATAGAGCTGCGCCGTGGTCAGGCCCAACGACATGTCGAGAGGCGTCACATCGCTCTTGGCCTTCGTGTCGAGCAGTTTCACCATCTGCAGCGCCTTGGCGTATTTGTCGTGCGCTCCTTTTTCATCGCCGGCCCCTGCGAGCTTGTCGCCCTCATAGAGCAACTGGCTGGAGGTCTCCACGATGGAGTTCCTCACCGAATAATACATCCTTCGCGCCGTCTCGTCGAAGTAGGGCACACGCCCCTCGGCGTCGGCGCCTCCCCAGCGGTATTTCTTGGTGATGTTGTCGAAGACGCGGTCAGTGCGCGGAGCCTTACCGTCCTGGATGGTCGGCACGAGCTGATAAGTCATACCCGTGGAGCGCATGTAGTCGCTCAAGCCGAGATAGTAGTCATCGCCCACTGTGGAACACCAATAGATGGGACGCGGCCAACCGTTGGCGGCGTTCGTGGCGATGATGTCGAGCATCAGGATCTCGCCCAGCCCAAGGTAGCCTTTGCTGCGATAGGCCTGAGTGCCGGAAAGGTCGATGATGATGTCGTCGACGATCTGAGCCGTGTCGGCCGCAGCCACAAGACCGCGCTTCACCACGGCCTCTTTATTCACCGGAATCTTGACCACACTCGAGGGAAGCTGCCGGTAGCCGTAATCTTTATTCACTGATTTGCCGCTGTATAGGATCTTCAGGCTGCTCAGCAGGTCGGCCGGAGATTCGCTGCCGTAGGGCAGCACCGTGACATCCTGCAGGCCATAGGCATAATCGGCCGGCTTGGCAGTGAAGTCCACCGGCTTGCCCTCATATGCCTGCATGCGCTGCTGGTTGGCATACCAGTCGGAGTTAAGATAACTGAGGTTGATGATCTTCACATCGGGACGCACACCCTCCACCTCCTGTGCATACCAGAGAGGGAATGTGTCGTTGTCGCCGTTGCAGAACACGATGGCGTTCGGCTCAAGGCTCTCGAGATAGTTCACGGCAAAGTCGCGAGCCGCATATCGGCCGCTGCGGTCATGGTCGTCCCAGGTCTGCGAAACCATCTGCAGGGGAACTGCCACGCCCACCACGCAGGCGCCCACGGCGCAATAGAGCCGCTGCTTTTCCGTCTTCACATAATCCGCGGCGATGCGTGCCAGGGCCGCCACTCCCATGCCTATCCATATCGCGAAGGCATAGAAGGAACCGGCGAAGGCGTAGTCGCGCTCGCGCGGCTGGTTGGGCGTCTGGTTGAGATAGAGCACGATGGCGATGCCTGTCATGAAGAAGAGGAAGAACACCACCCAGAACTGCTCGATGCCGCGCTTGCCGGCGAAGGATTGCCATATCAATCCGATCAGACCCAACAGCAGCGGGAGCATGAAGTAGACATTGTGGCCTTTATTGTTCTTGCCAAGGTCGTCGGGAAGCAGGCTCTGGTCGCCGAGGCGCGCATTGTCGATGAAGGGTATGCCGCTGATCCAGTTGCCCGCGTCAAGCTCGCCCATCTGGTTGTTGATGTCGTTCTGGCGCCCGGCAAAGTTCCACATGAAATAACGAAGATACATGTGGTTGAGCTGATAATTGAAGAAATAGCCGAGATTCTGCGCGAAGCTGGGCTTGAACACCCGCTTCTCAGGGTAATACACAGTGCCTGTGAGCTCATTGTATTGAGGCTCGGCCTGAACATTGAGTTCGGATACCTTCTCGCCCGATTCGCTATGGATGGCCGAGACGGTCTTCAGCTGGTCGGGCATCGTGTCGAGGCGAACCCAGTTGGCGTAAAGCGAAGCATGCTGGCGGCTGTAGAGGCGCGGGAAGAGCATGTTCAGCTCCGGATTCATCGTCACCTCCGGCTTGCGGTCTTTAACCACATAATAATCGCCGCCCCGCTCTGCAAGCCGGGCATTGCTCTTCAGCTCTCCCTCCGTCAGAAGATTGTATTCGGAATGAGGCGTGGCGCCCGCCACACCCTTGGCATACATCTTCTTGCCTCCCTTCACATCCGTCATCCCGTATTCGGGAGTCGTCAGCGTTATCGGAGTGCCGTCCTCAAGGTGAGTGATCGTGTCCAGACGCGAACCCGTGAGGTATTTCCGGGGCGAGCTATAAAGCGTCTCGCCATAGATCAAGGGATTCTCGCCATATTGCTCGCGGTTGAGATACGACGCCAGGTCAAAGACATTGTCGGGAGAATTCTGATTCATCGGCGTGTCGGCCGAAGAACGAATCAATATCAGCGCATAACTGCTGTAGCCGATGAAGATCACCGCGATGCTCCACATCAGCACGCTCAGCCAGCGCTGCGACAGCAGACCCCCATATTTCGAGAAAAGGAACGCCGCCAGAAGAATTGTCAACACAATGCCGATCCAGATGCCATCGCCGATGAATAGCATCCCCGAAACGGTCAGCGCCAATAGGAAGCTTACCTTGCCCATCACTGTCAACTCCCGGCGCGACAACTCGTAGATGGCGAAGCCAAAGAGCAGAAGCGCCACGAGCGCATATGCGATCGCTCCCGAATTGAAAGGCATGTGAAGCCCGTTCACGAAAAGCAACTCAAACTGCTGAGCTACCTTGATGAAGCCCGGCACGAGACCATAAAGCACAAAGAAAATTATCACAAACGAAACCCCTAAGGCTATCAGAGATTTCACGAGATTCATATCCTTGAACTTGCGATAAGCGAAGACAAGCACGATCGCAGGGATGCAGAGCAGATTGAGCAGGTGCACAGCGATGCTTACGCCGATGATGTAGGCGATAAGGATCAAGTAGCGGTCGCTGCCGGGATTGTCGGCCCGGTTCTCCCACTTCAGGATTAGCCAGAACACGAGCGCCGTGCAGAAACTCGAAAAGGCATAGACTTCTCCCTCCACGGCCGAAAACCAGAACGTATCGCTCCAGGCGTAGGCCAGCGAACCGACCGCCGCCGATCCCATGATGATCAGATACTGCGTCAAGGAAAGTTCCTCGCTGCGGTCATCTTTCACCACCAAACGACGTGTCAGATGCGAAATCGTCCAGAAAAGGAGCAGAATAGTCAAGGCGCTCAAAAGGCCGCTCATAGCGTTGACCATGACCGACACATACTCCGCCGAAGGAGCGAAATTCGCGAAAAAGCGCGCCGTAAGCATGAAAATCGGGTTGCCCGGCGGGTGACCGACTTCAAGTTTATCGGCCTGGATAATGAACTCTCCGCAGTCCCAATAGGAAGCTGTCGGCTCGAGGGTGAGCCAATAAGTCAGAAGAGCGATCACGAACACCACCCATCCGCAGACATTATTGACAAGATTATACTTCTTTGTAATCATCGCGTTTATAAAAATTCAGCCATCATTCCCGCCCACACGGCAAAAAATCCGGCAATAGGATTTAAGACATCATTTCCGCCAGGAAATCCGAAACTCCGGCAATAAGATTGAGCCATCATTGGAATCCAAATCGACGAAAAATCCGGCAATAGGAATCAACTTGCAAATTTACAAAATTTTCAGCAAAATTTCCCATCCCCACGCGATAAACAGCAACAATCCCTGAAAATCCGGCTACCCAGACCCGGCCACCGCCTCCCACAGCCTCCCACAGCTGAACAGGTTGAACAGGCTGAACAGGCTGAACAG
>JAAGKN010000914.1_pt1 | contig 69146 bp, 90 predicted proteins | sample 6206371 | NCBI WGS metagenome assembly JAAGKN01 (sample SAMN11533720, study PRJNA540317) | gut metagenome | isolation source: fecal pellets from male and female animal of same cohort | host: Peromyscus leucopus | place: USA:CA | collected 2017
TACAACACTCCCTTAACGCCCGAAGAGCAATTGTTTCAATCCGAACATGGAATCCTCGTGGGTTTGCTCGCAAAGCTAGCGCGCAGCGATGGGCATGTGTGCGAGTTTGAAGAGCGGCTTGTTGATGAGATTTTAGACGACATTGCACAAGCGTCTGACAACCCCGAGCAAACCAAAGAACTCCTCTTGCAACATTTTCATGAAGAACAAAAAAATGCCACAAACGCCGATGAACTGGCTATTGCGTATGTGCGCCTAACCAAAGGTGAATATAAAAAAAGGCTAAAGGTTGTCGAGGTTTTGCTGATGCTTGCCTATGCCGATGGCAAGCTTGATGAGAGTGAGCGCGAGATTATCCTCGATGTTGCGGCTTATTTTGAGCTAACCAACGAAGATTTTAACCGAATCTATGACCAATATGGTGCAAGCAACGCAAACACAACCTCAACAATGGACGAAGCTAGGGCGCTTGAGATTATGGAGCTTGATAAAGATTATGACGAAACAAAGCTCAAAGAAGCCTATCGCAAACTTGTCAAGATGTATCACCCCGACATTATCCAAGGCAGGGGTGCAGACCAACAGACTATTCTCAAAGCAAATGAAAAATTGGGACAGATTAACGAAGCCTATAATTTTCTAAAAGCAAAGGGGAATCGATGAAAAAGCGCTTTTTTGAAGACATGCAAGAGCTGTGCAATATGGTCAGTGCGCGCGATGACGCGCTGAATGCGCTATTTTTAGAGATTGACAACAACCAAAACCCACAGATTCAAAAAATTTCTAAACTCCTCAAAAAGCTTGATTTGCCCGATACCTCGCCCAATCGCTTTGCGCTGGTTAGTCGGCTTGTTAATCTCTCAGAATCGGCAGCTATTCAAACTCTCAAAAAAGCCAACAAAACCGATGAAGAAATAAAAAAAGCAAAAAAACTCTTGTTTGAATGGGTTTGTGCGATTCACACCAAAATGCACCAAGATATTGTCGAAGAATGCGAAAATAGACAACTCTTGACACCTTTTTATCGGCAGGTTTTGCAGGGCATTCACCATATTGGCGAGATGTTTAATGCGCTGCATCTGAAATGGAAATTTAAGCTTATCGAAACCATCAACCCCGCCCTGCTCGCTAAATATAATGGCAATGTTACACAGCTCTTACAAGCGCTTGAGCCTATTCAAGAAGTCAGCGAAAATGGTGAAAAAAGCGATAGAAGTTATTCGATTCCACAGCTCAAAGGCGAGCAACTTAGCGCGGTTGCATATGCGGTTGCGTTCAAAAGCGAAATCAAAGACATCAAAAAAGCAATCCGACAGCTGATTAAAGAACTCCACAACGAAGGCGATGATTTGTTTGGTGCAAAAGATTGTTATATCGCCTACTTTCAAGCCCTCGAAGCAGCGCTTTGCGAAGAAAGTATTCCAAAGCTTTTGGGTGCTTGGCGCGAGGTTGATCGCAAATGGATGCAGCTCAAAACACCCATTCAGCCCGCGCACCCGCTCGAATATTATGAAGACCACTACCGCAAAGCCGTTGCACCCGAATGGGATTTGCGCATTGTGCATATCACCCCCCACCCTCATCTTGACATCAAAGCACAAATGCAAGAAACTTTTGACAAGCTCTATAAAACCTATGCAGTAAATGCTGATTCGATGCGCACACTCGTGCAGCATTCACTGCAGCATACCGACTTGTATCTGTGCTTGCCTGCACTCTATTATGGTGCAGAGATGGACGGGCTGTTTTCGGCGCAAGTTGTGCCAAACGATGAGAATATCTCGCGACAATATGGCAAAAAAATCTTTGCGTTTCCAATGCGTGTTTTGCGCCTTGCACAATACCGCCCGTTTATGCGCCTTACAAACGAAATTTTCCCAGAATCATTCCTCAAAGACGCACGCGAGATTCTGTTTTTTGACGAACCCAAATGGCAATATCTCTATCAAATTGCAACCATTGGGCATGAGTTTGGGCATATTTTTTGGATTGATGATGATACCGAAATTGCGATGAATGCGGGAGGAAACTTTAAAAATATTGAAGAGTTTAAAGCCACAACAGGCGGCTTGATGAACTTCTTTTTAAACGATTCGAGCGCAACCTATACACCGCTTCAAACAGCGCTTCTAAGCGATGTGATTCGCCGCGCTGTTGGGCTGATTGCGTGGATGGAACAAGGAGAGGTGCTGCCCTATTATTGCGAGGGGCTTATCCATTTGCATATTCTGTTTGAATCACAGATTTTACGCTTTGATGGTGCAAGATTGCAAATTAGCCTTTCACAAAACGACTACAACAATGTAAAAACCCTCTATGCCCAATATTACAAGCAGCTTGCAGAACTCTATATTGCAAAACAATCTGCATGCTTGTTCTTAGAGCGCTTTGCAACCAAAGATAGCGCGGGAAATTTCAAACCCACAGCACCCGATTCGCGCGCATTTGTTGAATATTTTTGGAATCGCTACCAAGACATTGGGCAAGAGATTGACCCAAGCGATGCGCACAAACAATATCTCGCACGACAAATGGAATCGTTATGAGCTTTGTTGAAAATCGTGCCTTTTTAAACGAAATCCGCGCGCTGCTTTTGCAAAAAACAGGGATTTTTCTTGATGATAGCAAAGACACACTGATTCTCAATCGTTTGCGCAAGCTCATCAAACATATCAACGCGCCCAATGCGGATTCCTTTTTAGCACAAATTGCGCATGGCAACAACGAACAAGAGTTTATCAACGCCTTTACCACCAATAAAACTGACTTTTTTCGTGAGGGATTCCAATTCTTAGATTTGCTCGACCGCGTGATGCCCCAATATTGCAACAAAGCTGGAATCCATGTGCTGTGTGCCGCTAGCTCAACAGGCGAAGAACCCTATTCGATTGCTGCAACCTTGCTCTATGCCAAAGAAATCTATGGCTTGCAAAACTTCAAACCCACAATCATTGCAACAGATATTGACACAGATGTCTTAGAGTGGGCGCAAAATGGTGTTTATACCGTGAATACTAAAATCAGCCCACAACCAACTTGGATTGATTTAAGCAAATATTTCAATATCAAACAAATCGATTCGCAGCAAATGTATATGGAAGCAAAACCTTGCCTCAAATCGCTTGTAACATTCAAACAGCTAAACCTCCACAACCACCGCTACCCCTTTGCACCGCAAGAATTTGATATTATCTTTTGTCGCAATGTATTGATTTATTTCAAAATCAGCGACCAAAAGCAGATTCTCAAAAAGCTTTTTAGCCACCTCAAACTTAATGGCACACTCTATTTGGGGCATTCAGAAAGCATTCTCGACCTTGCCGACAAAGTGAGCCGTTTGGGGCAAAATAGCTTTGTAAAGAATAGGGAGTAGATATGCTCAATCTTGGGTCAATCGCCAAACACACACCCGATGTGATTTTGCCCTCTAATCCTTGCAAAAGCGATAATGGGCAAAAGATTGTTCTGATTGGTTCATCAACCGGTGGCGTTGAAGCGCTCACACGCATTATCCCAAAGCTTCCACTAGGGCTGCCACCCATTGTCATCGTGCAGCATATTCCTGTTGGTTTTTCGGGTTCTTTTGCGCAGCGGCTCAACAATCTTTCAGCCATATCTGTGCTTGAAGTTGCCGATATTGTAACCCTGCAACATTCGCATGCCTATATCGCTTCAGGCGATAAACACCTTATCGTTAAAAAGAAAAACAACCAATACATTGCCCAAAGCGTTGATGGCGAAAAGGTGAGCCGCCACAAACCAAGCGTTGATGTGCTGTTTCGCAGCGGCAACAATGCAGCAGGCAAAAATGCACTTGCAATTATTCTCACAGGAATGGGCGATGATGGCAGCATTGGAATCAAAGAACTCCATGACAATGGCGCGCATACGATTGCCCAAAGTGAAGAGAGCTGTGTGGTGTTTGGAATGCCCAAACAAGCAATTGCGCGCGGTGCGATTGATGAGGTGATTCATCTCGATAAAATCGCCGATTCGATTGTGCGACTGACCAAGCAAAACTAATGCAAGATTTTTTAGCACGAATCAAAGCACAATACAAAACCAGCATTGAAACTTTTGGTGCAACATCACATGGTGTTTTGTGGCAAAATGGCACAGAACAGATTCGGCGCTTTGAGATTCTCTATCGTCTCATCGCACCCGCACAGCCCTTTAGCATTAACGATTTGGGCTGTGGGTATGGTGCATTGCTTGATTATCTCACCACACAAAACGCGCCTTTTACGCAATATTATGGCTATGACATCACCCAAGAAATGCTTACGCTCGCGCAATCGCGCTTTAGCGGCGAAAACATTGCCTTTATCCACGCGGGTTACCCAACACAAAAAGCCGATTATACACTTGTGAGCGGCACATTTAACCTCTGCGATGAAACACCCTATCAACAATGGCTTGAATATGTCTTTGAACGTCTCTTGCTCGCGTTTTCAGCCAGCACCAAAGCGCTTGTGTTTAATGGGCTTTCACCCACAAAAACACCAAAAGTTGATGGTTTATTTTACATTGACAAAGAAACGATGAGCGAGCTATGCACCTATGGGCTAGGCGCAAAAGACATCAAAACTTATGACGACACAACCCTTTGTGAATGGAGCATTGCGGTATTCAAATGAATCTCTTCACAATCAATACACCAGCAAACGCGATTGTGAGCCACAAAGGCTCGCATTTTCATGGATTCCTCTGCCCCTATGCCCAGTTTGACACAACATTGCAAACCCTGCGCGCACAACACCCAAAGGCGGTGCATTTTGTAACCAGCACGCGGTTTTTAAATGAATATGGGCAAATGGTCGAGAGCTTTAGTGATGATGGCGAACCAAAAGGCAGTAGTGGAATGCCAACACTCAATGTCTTGCGGGGCAAAGGGCTTGTCAATGTGGGGTTTATCAGCGTACGTTATTTTGGCGGGACACTGCTTGGAATCGGCGGGCTTGTGCGCGCATATACAGATTGTGCGCTGCAAACCATCGCGAGCGCAGAGATTGTGCGATATATCGCGCTTGCAACACTCTGTGTCGATGTTTCGTTTGCAAAGCTACAACATGCCCAATATCTTGCCAAAAAACTCGCGATTGTTATCACCCAACAAACCTTTGATGTAAGCGGTGCGCGGCTTGTTTTGCAAGCAAGCGCGCAGACGCTAGCAGAGTTTGAAACCCTGCTTGGCTAGGCTATTGCGCAGCCTGTTTTGGTGGATACACAAAAATACTCTCACGTTCTACAAAAACTTCATCTTTAGAATCTTGCGCAAACGCACGAATCTTGAGCGGAACAATCAAATTTTCAGAAGTCGTGTTGGGATTGGTGCTTGATTCAAGCACAACAACCTGTTTGCTCTTTTCGCCCGCGTCAAGCTTTAGCGGCTCTTTGGGGCGCTTGATACTAATCTCGGGATTATTGGGTAGCTCAAAGGTATAAGTATGCGGCACGGTGCTTGTATTATGAAACAAAAACGCATAGGCATTTTGAATCTTGCCATCACTTACCGAATACAGCTCGGTTGTGCGGTTGATGTTTAAGAGCATGGTTTCTTTTGTGCCACTCACAATAACAAGCGCAATAAAAGCCGCTGTGAGCGCAATGATATAGCCAATTGTACGGAATCGAAACACATTGACTTTTTGCCGTGTTTGAATGGTGTTCATCGATGTCCAGCCAATCAGTGGCGCTTTGCCAAGTTTGCGCATCACATCGCTACAGGCATCGGCACATTCAAGGCAGTTGATACACTCAAGCTGCATGCCTTTGCGAATATCGATATGCGTGGGGCAAACGCGCACACATGCCTCACAGCCGGTGCATTCGGCGTTTGGTGTCTCGGGCTTTTTCCAAAGCTTTTTGTTGCCCTCATACACATTGCCGCCGCGCTGATAGTCATACACAACCATAATTGTGTCTTTATCATACATCACCGATTGCACGCGGCAGTAGGGACAGATATAAAAACAGAATTTTTCTTGGAGCATTGTGATGTCAAAAAACAAAAAGGTTGAGATTCCAAGCCAAAAGACGAGCAACACAGGGTGTTCGCGCGGCTCTTGGAAGACATAGACAAAAAAGTCTTCAGGTGGAACAAAATACCACAAAAAGCCCGCCGAGGCAACCAATACAAAACATGCCCAAATCGCCATTGCGATAGCGCGTTTGAGCTTGTTTGCCCACAAAGTCATATCGGGTTCTTTTTGCTTGTTTGCAATCTTGCCACGCAAACCTAGAATCTTGGTTTCGAGCAAATCGCGATACAAAACGCGAAACAAGGTTTGTGGACACGCCCAACCGCACCACACGCGCCCAGCAAGAGTTGTCATAAAGAAAATACCCAAAAAAAGCAAAATGCTCAAAAAGGGCAATAAATAGAGTTCTTGGGTATCAAACACCGTGCCAAGCAGGTGGAATTGTTTGTGGTCAAACGACAACAAGAAAATATGCCCATCGCCTATATGGATAAAGGGCATTGTAAAAATCACGATAGATGCAATGATATAGAGCAAATAACGTTTTTTGCGAAACAACACGCCGCTTGGGTTACTACAGGCGCTCAATGCTGAATCTGCCATACAAAACCTCCAATAGGATAATTTTTGAATGGATTCTAGCACTTCAAACTATAAACTAGCTTATAGTCCCTTCCACCCCATAGCGCGCCAAACTTCTTGGGCTTGTTGGGTCTGCAAAAACTCGATAAACTCCCCTGCCCTTTGGCGATTTGGGCTTGTTTTGGTAATCGCAATTTCGGCGGCGCGGTAGATGACATGCGCCGAATCGACATTGATAAAGGTTGCCTCGCGTTTGCCAAGCGTGATTCCCCAATGCGTCCAAACAATAAACGCGTCAATGGTGTTATCGCTATTCCATTTATCAATCGCTTCGCGCGTGTTGCGAGCATAGAAAGCAATATTTTTACGCAACTTAACAAGCACACTTCTATCGCCACCTTTGAGCGCCATATCTTCATATAGCCCCACCTGCCCTGCACCATTCACAACCATTACCCGAATATCATCGCGCGTGAGGTCTTCAAAACGGCGAATCTTACGCGGATTATTGGGGCGCACAACAATGCCTGCTTCGCGAATATTGAGTACGCGTACATCATCATAGCTTAGCTGGTCGGGCAAAACTGAAATCAGATGGTCCATCATTGATGAATTGCCCGAATATATCACATCGGCATTTTCTTTTGCTCGCTCAATCCATTGCGAAAGAGGTCCTGCAATCACCGTGATTTTTTCGCCTGTTTTTTCGCTAAATTGTTGGGCTAGCTCGGTCATCACAGACGCGGGTCCGCCCGGTCCATAGACAAATAATTCGGCATTTGCAAATGCAAAAAACAAGAGCGCTGCAAGGGTTTTTTTCATTTTTTCTCCTTCATTGCAAACTTTTACTTTGATTCTCATCGACTTCATAGCGGTTATTGCGCAAAATAATTGCGTATTGTATCTTTTTTTCTAAATCAATCAAATAACATTGGTCAATCCCCTCGCTCGCGGCTCGATTGGGCGGATACCCACTCAAGCGCAAGCGCACTTCGTCAATATCTTCGCACACCGCCGAAAAGCCAAACATTATCAACCGATACCGCATTGGTCTCATTCTAGCCCCTTAACATCTTGCTAATATCGCCCGCACCAAAGCCAACAACCATTCCTTCAGTAATCTCGCGAATAATCTTTTCACCTTGCATAATCAAAATTTTCTGATTTTTTTCATCATTCACGCGCACAATATGGCTTGCAAACAAAGGGTTATAATGCGCAAATTCTTCAACAAGGTCAATGTCAATCGGGGTTTCGCCCACAGCATAAACAGGCAGAATCACGAGATCCATTGATTCGCCAAAACAAGTCTTAAACCGCTCCAAATTAGCTGCAAGGCGCGAATATTTGTGGGGTTGCCAAATCACACATAAATCTCGCCCACCAAGCAGCTCGCGATAGCGATTCACCGCAACAAGTGTGGTTTCAATCTCTGTTGGGTGGTGCGCATAGTCATCAATGATAATCATTTTGCCCTTTTGAATCACATCGAAACGTTTTTTAATGCCTCTATAATCGCCAAGTCGTTTGCGCAAAGTCTCAATATCAACCTCACCAACAAGGCTCATCAGCGCAAGCGCTGCGTCAAGCGCGATATGTTCGCCAATTCCCCACACACGAAAGCTCCCCAAATCACGCAAACAAAACCGCGTATAGGGTTCGCCATCGACAAGCTCATAGCTCACATCGGTAATATCTTTGCAAGGAAAAATCCGCACGGCACGCAATTCTTCGAGTGTGCGCAAATAGGGGTCTTCGGCATTAATCACGCGCTTTGAAGCATTCAGCAAAAACTGCGCATAGGCGCTGTGCAAAAGATGTGCGTCATTATGATAATTTTCAAGGTGTTCGGGTTCGGCATTAATCACAATCGAGCAATAGGGATTGGTATATAAAAAACTTTGGTCGCTCTCATCAGCCTCAAACACAACACTCTCGCTTTTAATCTCGCGTACATTCGAGCCAAATTCTTTGCTAATTGCACCAATAATCGCGCTTGCTTCGGGCAAGAGAGTGCTTAAGATTGCGCTTGTTGTGCTTTTGCCATGCGCGCCTGCAACTGCATAGACTTTTTTGTGGTTTAATATCATTGGCAGAGCTTCTTTGCGCGAAAGCACAGCAATCCCCCGCTCTTTTGCTGCAAGAATCTCGATGTTGTTTGCTTTGATGATTGCAGAATGAATCACAACATCTTGGTCGGTAATCGCGCTCGCGCTATGGGGGATTGTGATTGGAATCCCAAGCGATTCTAAGCTTTGTGTGATTGCGCTTGATTCGATGTCTGAACCACTCACAACCACACCTTGCGCATTGAGATACCGCGCAAGCCCCGAGATTCCAATCCCGCCAATGCCGATAAAATGAACTTTTGAAGGTTTTGGCACATCTACGCCTTATTCATAAAATCTTCATAAATTGGGCGCATACGCAACAGCGCCTCTTTGCAGTGCTGTGTCTCATAGACAAGCGCAATGCGCACAAAGCCCTCTCCTGCTCCATTGCGCCCCAAAAAGCGACCGGGCAAAACCGACACAGCGCATGATTGGTAGAGCGTCTTGGCAAACGCGATGTCATCGCCCACAAACAGCCACACATAGAAAGTATAGGGTGCAATCGTTGCGCCCAATATCTCGCGTGCAAGCTCAAAATTGGCATGATACACATCACGCGCGTGCTTTGCGGCGCTGTCATCGTTCCACGCCACAACAGCAGCGTCTTGCAGCGGCAAAGGCACAGCACACCCAATATAGGTGCGGTAGCGCATATAATGTTGCAAAATCTCGCTATCACCGGCAACATAACCGCTACGAAGCCCCGGGGCGCTTGAACGTTTGCTTGCAGAATTGAGTGCAAGGATATTTTTAAAGCTTGTATTGCCCACCGCAACAGAGGCTTGCAAGATTGAAGCAGGTGGGGTTTTTTCATAAATATCACTATAACATTCATCGCTCACAATCACAAATTGGTGCTTGAGTGCGAGTTTGACCCACTCGCAAAGCTCATCATGGCTTAGTGCAGAACCTGTGGGGTTGTTTGGAGAATTTAAAATCACGACATCAACCGATTCTAAGACATCAGAATCTAAAGAAGGTGTAAAATTATTTTGCGCTGTAAGAGGCATTTCAACCACCTTTGCGCGCGCCATTTTTGCCGCACCTTCATAGATTTGATAAAATGGATTCGGATAGGCGATTGTCGGGTTGGGCTTGTCAAAAAGCAAAAATTGTGGGAGGTTAAACAATGCCTCACGCGTGCCAAAAGTCAGCACGACCTCGTGTTCGCTAAGGGCAAGATTGTAGCGGCGTTTGATATATCCGCGCACCGCGTCTTTTAGCCGCGATTCACCACTTGAGTTAGGGTATTTATTGAGCTTTTGCACATTGGCACAAAGCGCGTCTTGAATCTCTTGTGGAGTTGAAAACTGCGGCTCGCCAATAGTTAGCGACAAAGGCGCTATATCAGCAGCTGCAAGCGGCGCAAATAAATCGCGCAATTTTTCAAATGGATATTTTTCAAACTCCATAATCCCCCCTTTTTTTGTCTGTTAATAATGCTGCTTAAACCGAGAATGATTGCGTTTGTGGTGGCTCTTTTGTTGAGGCTTCATCGATTTTTTTAATGATGCTTCGATTTTTTTCAAATCAGCTTTTGAGAGACCAATTTTATCGGGTCCAAGAATTTGTTTGCGCGCAAACAGCAGCGAAAGCAGCTTGCAAGCAAGTTGAGAGGCTTGAATCTCATCGCTTAGGGCTTCATAGATTTGCAATGCTTCATCAGTAATAGGCGCATTCAGCAATTCTTTGATAATTTTAGAATCAAGCGATTTCATCGTATCGGCAATAGTAGGAATCTCATAAAGCTCAATGCGCGCTTTGGTGTTTTCGGCAATGCGGCGCATTTCTTTAAACTCGAGTGGCGTTGTAAGCGTGATTGCAATGCCCTTTTTGCCCGCGCGCCCTGTGCGCCCGATTCGGTGTACATAGCTCTCGGAATTGAGCGGAATATGATAATTAAAAACATGGCTTACATCGCTAATATCTAGCCCGCGCGCGGCAATGTCGGTTGCGACCAAAATTTCGGCACTGCCATCTTTAAATGCAGAAATTGCGTTGCGGCGCTCGCCTTGTTGCATATCGCCATGCAGCGCACCCGCACGATAACCGCGCGCAATGAGGTTTGTACAAAGGCTATCGGCTTCTTTTTTGGTGCGCGTAAAGATAATCGCCTTTGTTGGCATTTCGCTATCAATCAGCCGCACAATAGCAAGCTCACGTTCGCCCTCGTTAATAATATAGTAACGTTGGCGAATGTCGCTATTGGTGGTTTCTTTGGTAGCAATCTTGACAAGTTTGGGATTATTCAAAATCTTTTGGGCAAGCTGTTTGATAGGCAATGGCATTGTTGCCGAAAATAGCAATGTCTGGCGGTGTGTAGGGAGGTATGAAAAAATCTCTTCGATGTCTTCCAAAAAGCCCATATCAAGCATTTCGTCCGATTCATCAAGCACAACAATCTTTGGGTTAAATCGCGGAATCCTGTCATTATGTAAAAAGTCCAAAAGCCGCCCGGGCGTGGCTATGACAACCTGTGGGCGCTTTTTGAGCAGCTCAATCTGCCGATTAGCGCTCTGCCCGCCATAAACACAGACGGTGCGCGTGTTGCAGAAATGTCCAAGCTTAAAAATTTCTTCGCTCACCTGCATAGCAAGCTCACGCGTTGGGGTAATCACCAACGCTTCAATTTCGCCATTGTTTTGTAATCTTTGGATAAGTGGAAGAGCAAAAGCAGCTGTTTTGCCTGTCCCTGTTTGGGCTTGGGCAATTAAATCATGCCCGCCCAAAACAAGGGGGATTGATTCAACTTGAATCGGTGATGGAGTGATAAAACCCGCTTCTTTGATACCCCGCAACAAATGGGGCTTGAACTCAAATTCGGCAAAATCTTGAATGATTGGGGAAGTTTCCATTGGGTATTTGTGTCCTGCTTTCTTTTATGATTTGAATGTTTTTGGTAACCTTACTTGCCGCTCATTGTATCCAAAAAAACCAAACTTCAAGTTAAAAAAGAATCGTTATAATACATTCTAAAATTTCATCTAAGGAAACGCATGTTTGCAAGCTTTGCTAGCCTTATCTTAAATGGTATCTCGATTGCTTCAATCGCAATTAGTGTCTTTGCAGGCATTGCAACTTTTCTTAGCCCTTGCATTTTGCCCCTATTACCGGTCTATTTTTCATATCTCGCGAGCGTCCCAATTGCCGAATTGCAAAACACCAAGAAGATTCTGCTTTTGCGCAGCCTGTGGTTTGTGTGCGGCTTCTCGCTTGTTTTTCTCGTTTTGGGTGCAAGCATGATTGGGCTTGTTAGCCTGTTTTTCAACCAACCCCTGTTCATCATTTTTGGCACAGCGATTTATTTTCATCATATCGCCGGTATTGTGGTGATTGTATTTGGGTTGCAAATGCTCGGCATTTTGCGCATCGACTTTTTGCAACGTGAAGCGCGGATTCACAGCACAAGCCGCGTTCAAGGCGCACTTGGCGCATGGGTGCTTGGAATCTTCTTTGCACTTGGTTGGAGTCCTTGCATTGGTCCTCTGCTCTCGTCAATCATTCTGCTTGCAAGCAGCGAACGTGAAGAAGGAATCGTGCTGCTGCTTTGCTACACACTTGGGCTTGCAATCCCATTTTTGCTTGCGGCGTTTTTTGTTCAAAACGCATTGCGCTTTATCGCGCGCCACAAACAGCATTTGGAGCTTGTGCAAAAAATTGCCGCAATCTTACTTATCATTATGGGAATCTTAATGCTTGCAGGGACAACCACACAGCTCTCCGCCCTGCTCGTTGAGTTCTATTCAACCAACTAAGGAAGATATATGTTGTTCAAAGCCGCCACTCTCTGCGACCACCAAACAAATAAAATAGCCGATTTGCGCGTTTGTAATGGCAAAATTACCGCAATCGATTCTAACCTTTTGCCCCAAAAAGGTGAAGAAGTTTTTGATTGTTCTGGGCTTGTTTTGCTGCCTTCGCTGATTGACCTCAATGTCTCGCCCCATGACAAAAGCCTTAGCACCAAAAACCTCCTTGCGCTTATCGAATCGGCACACAAAGGCGGTGTTGGAAGCATTGCACTGATGCCCGATTGCCAACCTCGAATCGATTCTGAAGAAACGATTGAATTTATCCACAGCATGTGTGCGATGCACAAAATCAATATCTTCCCAATCGCTTCAGCAATCCGCGCTGATGGCAGCTTGTCTGAACTCTCGATTCTCAACAAAAAGGGCTGCAAGGCAATTTTTGTCGATTCGCATCTTGATGGCAACCTGATGCGCCGCGTGTGTGAATATGCGCTGTTTCTGAAGATTCCATTATTTTGCTATTGTGATGACCCTGTGTTGCGCGGCAATGGCGTGATGAACGATGGCTATCTCTCTGCCCAAATGGGCTTGCCCGGAATCCCAAGCCTTAGCGAGGTTAAAGAAGTCGCAAAAATGAGTGAAGTGGCGGTTTTTATGGACAACACACTCCGCTTTTGCGCGCTTAGCAGCGAACGAAGCCTCACGATTGTTGAACGATGCCGCAAAGAAAACCCAAATATCTTTGCCGAATGTTCGATTCATCATCTCGCACTTACTGAAGAACTCTGCAACAACTACAACACAGCGGCAAAGCTGCTTCCGCCGCTCAAAAGCGAGCAAACGCGCAAAAAACTACTCCAATCGCTCAAAAAAGGCAGAATCCACACACTCACATCATTGCATTGCCCATCAACACTCACACACAAAGACCGCGCGTTTGAAGAAGCCGCGTTTGGCATAGACGCTTTGCAAGATTATTTCTCGCTGCTCTATACCTTTCTTGTCAAACCTTCAATCCTTAGCCTTAGCGAGGTTTCGCGCTACTGCTCGCTACACCCCGCACAGATTTTGCATGTTGCAAAAGGCGAACTGAAAGTCGGCGCTGATGCTGATGTGATTTTGATTGACCCAAACACTACAATCAGCCCGCAAAGCACACTTTCACCCTATTTTGAGCAACAGCTTAGCGGTGTTGTAGAAGCAAGCTTTGTGGGTGGAATCTGTTGCTACAAGCGCGAAGCAAGCATAAAAAGGTTATAATGCTTGAATGTGGATAAAAATAAAGGAAAACAATGAAAGTCATTGGCGCTAGCAAGGTGTTTGTATGCGATGAAAATTTTTGTGTACTCGACAATGGTGCAGTCGCCTTTGAGAACGAACGCATTTGTGAAGTGGGCGATTTTGCCACCTTGCAAAAGCGCTATCAAAATGCACAATTCTATGAGGGTTGTGTGCTAATGCCCGCGCTGATTAACCCGCATACGCATATCGAGTTTTGCGAAAGTAGCGGGTTTGTGTTTGGAGACTTTGGGCAATGGCTGCAAAGTGTGTTTGCACAGCGCCAAAAACCCATTAGCACCCAACAAATGCAAAACGCATTGCAGGTTTTGTGCCAAAGCGGCGTGGGCTGCATTGGCGCGATTAGCTCGCAAGGGCTTGACCTCGACACACTCTGCCGCTCACAACTTCGTGTGGTGTATTTTAACGAACTCATCGGCTCGAGCTATGCAAATGCTGATAGCATTTGGGAATCCTTTTTGCAACGCGTTCAAAAAGCTGATTTGTGCGCGAGCGCAACCTTTCACAACGCGCTTGCTGCGCACTCGCCCTATTCTGTTGTGCCGCCATTGCTTTCAAAGCTGCTCAACGAGGCAAACAAGCGGCAATGCGCATTGAGTGTGCATTTTTTAGAATCCCCACAAGAGCGGCAATGGCTTTGCGAATCGAGTGGATTTTTTAAAGATTTTTATGCAAACTTTAACCCTGATAACACGCAAAGTTTTTATAGCATTGCAAGCTTTCTTGAAATGTTTCAAAATAGCGCCGCGCACTTGCTGTTTGTGCATTGCACCCAAGCGCTCGAAACAGAGCTTGAAATGCTTGCAAAACTTGGCGCAAGTGTGGTGTCTTGCCCGCGTTCAAACCGCTTGCTTAGTGGCAAGATATTGGGGGTTAAGAAAACAAGCCAATACCTGCCCTGTTTGATTGGCACAGATTCACTTGCCTCAAACTATTCTCTCAATCTGCTTGATGAATTGCGAATCGCGCTGTTTTGCGCGCATGCACCAATCGAGACGCTCGCTGTCGCACTTGTTTTATCGGCAACAAACAAAGCTGCAAAGGCGCTCGGGCTTGATTGTGGAATCTTGCAAAGCGGCAAGCTCGCCGATATGGCACTCTTTTGGGTGCCACAAATCTTGCACACCCACCAAACCGCGCTTGCATTCTTATTGCACGCAACCCATGCAAAAGCCTTGTGGGTTGGTGGCAAAGAAATTGCAGTAGGAGACAAACAATGAAACATCTTGCATTTTGGGCTGCTTTTCCATTTGTATTTATCACGCGTTATTTCAAGGCATTCATTGCGCTTTTTTTGTTGCTATTGCTCGCAAGCTTTGGCGCACAACCGCCGGGCAACCTTGCCGAAATTTCGCTTTCGGGAATGATCTTAGACTCGCGTGCGTTTGTCGAACAAGTCAAATCATTACGTGAAGATGAAAGCATTTTGGGTGTGCTGCTGGTTGTAGATTCTCCGGGTGGGGCGCTTTCGCCAAGTGTTGAAATCTATGAAGAACTCAAATATCTTGCAAATACCAAGCCTCTTGTTGTCTATGCGCAAGGGACACTTGCAAGCGGCAGCTACTATGCCGCGCTAGGCGCGCAACAAATTATTGCAAATAAGGGTGCAATCATTGGTTCGATTGGGGTGATTTTTGAAGGATTTGACGCAAGCGAACTGATTGCCAAACTTGGAATCCGCCCACAGGTGCTAAAGGTGGGGCAGTTTAAAGAATCGGGGACAATGCTGCGCGCATGGGAAGATTATGAACGCGATGAAATACAAGAACTGCTCACGCGGCAATATGATATGTTTGTTGGCGATGTTTGTGAGGCGCGTAAGCTTGATTGCACGCAAAAAGAGCAATTTGCCGAGGGCAAAATTTTTGATTCAAGGCGCGCGCTTGCACTTGGGCTGATTGATAAGATTGGCACAAAAAATGACGCACAACAAGAGCTGATTGCACTTAGCAAGGTTGAGTTTGCAGAGTGGATAGAGCTTAGGCAAACCAATGTCTTATGGAGTTCGATTCAAAACTCAATGCGCGCATTTGTTGCGAGCTTGTTCAACTCGACTTTGGGGGTACGATGACTTATATTTTGCGAATCCAAGCACCCGATGAAAAAGGGTTGATTTATAAAATCACATCATTATTACAAGATTTTAATATCACCAAAAATAATGAATTTGTCGATTGGGAACAGGGCATGTTTTTTTTTCGTGCGCAATTTGAGGGCGACAAAAGCATTGACGGATTGCGCGAACAGCTCGCACAAATCTTGCCCAAAGAAAGCGAAATTAGCCTTGAACCCAAACATGCACCCAATATTCTTTTGCTCTGCACCAAAGAAAACCATTGTTTGGGCGATATTTTGTTGCGTTGCGAAAGCAACGAGCTTGATGTGCGCATTCAAGCAGTGATTGGCAACCACGACACTTTGCGTCCGCTTGTGGAACGATTTGGAATCGCGTTTCACACTATCTCGCATAATGGGCTTTCGCGCGAAGAGCATGAAAAGCAGCTTTTGGATTGTATCTATCAAATTGGTGAGGTTGATCTTTTGGTTTTGGCAAAATATATGCGCATTCTTAGCCCCGATTTTGTTGCGCATTTTCGGCATCGGATTCTTAATATTCACCACTCACTCTTGCCCGCTTTTGTGGGCGCAAACCCCTACAAACAAGCGCACAATCGCGGCGCAAAGATTATTGGCGCAACAGCGCATTTTGTAACAAACGCGCTCGATGAGGGACCCATTATTGCACAAGATATTATCAAGATTGACCATAACTACACGATTAGAGATATGCAGCAAGCGGGACGCGATATTGAAAAAATTGTGCTTGCACGCGCGCTCAAGCTTGTTTGTGAGCAACGGGTTTTTGTGTATCAAAATAAAACCATTATTTTTTAGGAAAAAGTGATGAGAGCAAATCGCAATAAAATCATTTCACAATACCAAAAAGAAGCCAATCTGTTGCGACAAGACGACCCCGCCCAAAACCAACCAATACCCAAGCAGGCTTTGGAAAGCAAAAGCGAATCTGACACCAAAACACCCGATACAAAAGATTTAGAAGAAACTGCAACCACAGAAAACCCAACAACCCAACAAGCAGAACTTGAAGAAACTAACCCCACAGACGCAACCGCTGCAGATGTGTCTGAAACACCTGCCGAACAATGCCCGCATGTGCTTTCTGTGTATGAAACCGTGATGCTGATTCAGCTCAAACGCATGATAAAGCGCAACACCAAAGCCTTTGCGGTGATGCTTAAGATTTTGATTCAAGGCGACCCAAAAAGGAAGATTGATGATTGAACAACCCATTCGCATTGTGTTGTTGCAGCCACAGATTCCACACAACACAGGGGCGATTGGGCGGCTTTGTGTCGCGCTTGGTGCAGAGCTGCACCTCATTCACCCGCTTGGATTTCATCTGACACAAAAAGAGATTCGCCGCGCAGGGCTTGATTATTGGCAACATTTGCAGCTGTTTGAATGGGATTGTCTTCAAAGCTTTTGGGCAAAATATCCGCCCGATTCTCGGCATTGTTTTTGCAGCACAAAAGCTCAACAAAGCCTCTATACCGCGACACTTTGTGCGCCATGTTTTTTATATTTTGGGCGCGAAGATGCAGGGATTCCAAACGAGATTCTCACGCATTACACAAAACAATGTTATAGGATTCCAATGAACGAACTTGCCCGAAGCCTCAACCTCGCCACAGCTGTGGCGATTGTGGCGTATGAGGCATTGCGGCAAACGCAGATTGCGCACCAAAACTAGGCAAGCTGGGCGCGGAGCATCCATAAAGATTTTTGAAGTTTGGCAAGGTTATCATCAGCAAATGCTGCAGTAACCGAATCATCTGCACTTGAAGCAGCCTCTGAAAGCTCGCGGAATGTTTTTTCGAAATAGGTATAATCTTTTTCAATCGCTTCAACAATTTGGCGCGAGGTGAATTTTGTGCTACTTTCTTCTTTAATCTTTGCCTCTGCAAGAACATCTTTGAGGGTTACAATTGGCTTTTGTCCAAGCTGCAACAACCTCTCGGCAATATCATCATACAAATCAGCAAATGCTTCATAAATATCTTCAGTGGCAAGATGTGCAGGGTGAAAATCCATACCGACAACATTCCAATGGTAGTTGTGTGTTTTCATCACAAACACAATCGAATCAGCCTGAAGTCTTTTTAGGAGTGGAACAATTTTACTCATTTTTTATCCTTTCTTTTGAGATGTTTCATGATAAAGATAAAAAGTTAATGGATATTCTCTATCTCAAAAATTATGAGGCATATTCAATCATGATTCGAAAGCCTTTTTTGTCGGTATCGACAATTTCAACCCCGCCACCATGTGCTTCGATGATACGCAACGAGAGTGCAAGCCCCAAGCCATTACCTTTGACTTTTGTGCTTTTGAAAGGTTCAAAGATAATATTCTTATTCTCAAACGCTTTGCCATTGTCATAGATTTCAAAAATGCGCTTGCCCTCTTGCTCATGGCAAAATAGCTCAACAACGCCACCTTCTTCAAATTCTTCTTCTTCAATCGCATCAATCGCATTAAAAATAAAATTTTGTAGCACGATTCCGAGCAAATCAATATCACCATAAATCACACATTCGGGTTTGAAGTTAAAGCGAAAATCAATGTTTTTGGTGTAGGTATAATACCCAATCGCAAGCCCAAGTTCATCTTGCAATTGTTTGAGCTGGAATCGCATTTTGTTGGGTTGAATGCCCTTTGAAAACAGCAAGGTTGCCTTGATAATTCGCTCCACGCGCCAAATGGCTTTTTTAATCTCAAGCACCAACGGCTTCACACCCACATCAACGCGCCGCAAAAGTGTCGAGCTTAGCAAGGTTACCGAACCAATCGGGTTGCGAATCTCATGCGCAAGATTTGCTGAAATTTGCCCCATCGAAATCAACCGCTCTTTGCGCTTTTCGTCTGTAATGTCGGTTGCAGACAAAATGCTTTTGCCCATTTTTTTATTGACTTTAATCAAATAAAACGAGCCATCAAGCTCCATTTCGCCATTGGTTTGAAAGTCGCAAATCAGCGGCAAAAGATTATTGATTTTGAGCGATTCGTCATTTTGATAGACCAAATCACCATTCTCATCAAGAACCCACAACGCATTAGGCAAAAGCTCTAAAACGCCCTCAAAAAGCCCTTTTAGCTCTATAAATTCATTTTCAATTTGATACGATTGCGAAATGAGCTCTTCGAGCGAACGCATTAATGCGACTTTATCTGTCGCATTAAGCGAATTGAGCAATTCTTGGTTAATCACTTGGTTTTCGCCTCGTCCTCGTTGTTGTTTTTCTCGTTTTCTTTCTTTTCTTTGAGGTGGTCTGGAATATACATTCCCCCATTCTCGGCGATATTTTGCTCTTCTTTAATCCAATTAAACAGCGCATCACTATATCCAAAACCGCCTGCAAGCGCCTCGCTCATGTGTTCGCGATACATGCTCATATAAATCTCATGCCCCGGCGCTTTGGGAAACAATCCACTATCCATTTTCATCGAGGTATCGAGCAATGTTTTGAGCAAAATCGCTTCAAACGCATCGGTTTGCTCGCGAAGTTGCGCATCTTCAGCAGAGAGATTCTCAATCTTTGGTTTTTTTTGGGCTTGCGCCATTGAAAGCGCATTTGAAATATCGATATTCATTGTTTTCTCCTTTAAATTTAGATGACTTCAAGGTCGGCACTAATTGCGCCTGCTCGTTTGATTGCCTGCAAGATAGAAATCACATCTTTGGGTGCAGCGCCCATGCGTTGCAAGGCTCGGGTAATGTTTGCAACGGTTGGAATCTGCGCACCTGTGCTAAGCAAGCTATTTGCAGCGTTCAGACGCATTCCGCCACCAAGGTCAATCGAGCCTTCTTCGGGAATATTCTCACGCGAGATTTGCACGGTAATTTCACCATGGGTTATCACAACATCGCCAACCTCAACACCCACACCTGCAACTACCGTGCCTGTGCGCTCATCGATGATGATTTTTTCATCTCGGGTTACATCCATGTCAATGTCTTCGACTTTTGCCAAAAACTCTACCATACCCATTGTTTCTGGGCGAACAAGCTTGATTGTGCGGGGGTCAATCGCTGTCGCAATCGGTGCGTCATTGAATGCCGCATTAATGCTTTGTTGCGCGCGCAACGCATTTTGAAAGTTTGAGGTTTTGAGGCTCAAAGTCGCATCGCGTTTAGAGAAAATATCAAAATTCACTTCACGTTCGATAATCGCTCCGCCATAGATTGTCGCTGCAAGCGGGTGGTTAATCCCTCCACCGCGTTCATTTTTGCCGCCAATCGAAATTGCGCCTTGTGTTGTCGCATAGATTCTGCCATCGACACCACTTAGCGGGGTGAGAATAAGCGTTCCGCCCTCGAGCGATTTCGCATCACCAATGCTTGAAACAAGCGCATCAACTCTATCGCCCTGCCTTGCAAAAGGTGGGAGTTTTGCTGTAACCATCACAGCAGCGACATTTTTTGATTGAATATCATTGGGGTCAATCTTGACATTCACGCTCTCGAGCATATTTGCAAGCGATTGCATTGTAAAGGTTGAAGTCGTTTTATCGCCCGTTCCATTAAGCCCAACGACAAGCCCATAACCAATCAGCTGGTTTTCACGCACACCAACGACATTTGCAATGTCTTTGATTTTCTCGGCAAATGCACCATTTAGGCAAGCACAAACTGCTAAAATGCCTATCCATTTATTCTTTTTCATAGCCTCCGTCCTTTTTGTGGTTTGTCTAATAAAAGCAAAAGCCGTGCCACTTTTTGCCAAAGCCTTTCAACTTTTTTTAATCTATTGTTGCTATAATTGCGCCCTGTGTCGGAGTATAGCGCAGCCTGGCTAGCGCACACCCTTGGGGTGGGTGAGGTCGTGGGTTCGAATCCCGCTACTCCGACCACTAATAGGGCGTTATATAACTCCCATATTGCCGATTATCTGTCTGTTTTGGCATTGCCAACCCCTTTTCGCCTAATGCAAGATCTAAAATCGCTGTTGCACTCTCCCATCGTTTCATTTTTGAATTTAACATCACGAGCAAAATGTCTTTGCCCCCTTTTTTGCCACGTGCAATCAAACAAGGACCGGCTTTGGCGGTATAGCCTGTTTTGACACCAATTGCGTATTTGCGCTCTTTGAGCAAGCGGTTTGTTGTGCGCACCACATAGGGGCGCTTGGTGTTGGTTGCACGAAAAGTATGGACATTGATTTTAACAATCTGATTGAATGTGCTATTTTTAATCGCATATTCGGCAAGCTTGAGCAAATCGCTCGCGGTTGAATAATGGCTGCCAATATCAAAGCCCGCGGCGTTAGTAAAACGCGTGTTGCGCATTCCAAGCGCTCGAGCTTTGCGGTTCATCATTGCAACAAACTTCTTTGTGCTGCCACCAACATAGATTCCAATCGCCACAGCTGCATCGTTTGCCGAGCCAACCAAAGTTGCTTTGACCAAATCGCGCAAATAGACTTTCTCGCCAACCTTTAGCCCAAGCTTGCTTGGCTCAACCTTGGTGGCTTCTTTGGGAATGATTACAAGGCGATTCATCTTGCCACTCTCAATTGCAAGAATCGCCGTCATAATCTTGGTAAGGCTTGCAGGGCGCATTTTTTGCTCACTTGCTTTTGCATACAAAATTTTTTGCTTTTGCAAGTCTTTGACAATCAAAGACGCCGTGTCGTCTCGATTTTGGGCAAAGGATTCTGCATATAACAAACAAGGCAACAAAGCGACAAACACAAACAACAATCGTTTCATGCTAACTCTCCTTTTTCTGCCTCTCATAATAGCGCTCTAAAATAATCATTGCGGCAATGCTATCTAAATATCCCTTATTTTTTTCAAACCGAAACTCACTTCTTTGCAAGGCTTCTTTCGAACTATCGCTCTCATCACAAAATTCAATCGTCCATTCTTTGCCCAAAAGATTTGCAAAATGTTGCGCGCGTTTGCGCATTGTTTGTTCGCTGCTTTCGCCAAAACTAACACCAATCAACACGACTTCGGCTTGTTTTTGGATTAGAATCTCGCGTACAGCATGCGCTGCTTGCTGGCGATTAATGCGCAAAATGGGCGCAAGCGGAACGATGACCCCCGCACATAAATGTGCTAGCCCAATACGCTTTAGCCCCAAATCAATCGCAACAATGCTTTGCATTTATAGCACAATCACGCGCCCATTACGCACAGCAACCAAGCCATTGAGCTGCTCTTCTTGCAACCTCTGCACGCCAAATTTTTCAATCACCTCAATCTCAAGCGGCGATTGTTTGCAGAGTTCGATAAAGCCATCACAATCATTATCGGCACATTGGGTATGTTTCTTTAGCCCAAATTCAGCACCAAAGGTTTCAAACAGCCATTGCACAAAACTTTCAATCCGCATAATCGGCTTTGCTTTGGCTGTTTCAAGCAAGCTTTGTGTCCCCAAACTTTCACCCATGCGGTGCGAAAACACAAACAGCGGCTTGCCAATTTTATATGCAAATTGTGCAGATTGAATCGAACCACCCTTCTCATCGGCTTGTGGCACGACAACACAATCGCTAAGCGCAATGATGAGTTGGTTACGTTCTAAAAATGTCCAAGGTCTAGGCAAAAAGTCGCTCTCATATTCGCTAAGAATCAAGCCTTCTGTTGCAATGCGCTCAATCTCTTTGCGGTTTGAAGCCGGATAATAGCGCCCAAGCCCCGATGGAGAGACCATAATCGTTTTGTTGCCCGCGCCTTTGTGGGCAAGCATATCAACCCCAAACGCCCCACCGCTTATCACAACACCGCCTAGCTCGCTGATTTGGTGCGCGAGCATAAAGGTGTAGTTTTTGGTATAGGGGTTTGGGCGGCGTGAGCCAATGATTGCCACCAAGAAGCAATCGAGCAACGAGACATCGCCACGATAAAAAACCCAGCCAATCTTACGGCGAAGAAGTTGCAGTTTGGCTTGCAATTTTAGATTCAGATTCTGCATTTGAAGAATCTGTGCATGCACTATTCTTTCTCCACATAGAAAATCACAATCTCTTCAACAAGCTTTGCCGTGCGGTAGCCAATAAAGCTGCCTTCTTCTTCAATAGCCTTAAGCTCTTCTTCAAGATGATGTTGCTCCATGAGCGCTTCAAGCATTGGGTCGCGCCCAAAGCGGTCGATAAAACGTTTGAGAGTTACACGCCAGTTAATATTGCCTTCGGGAATCTTATTTTCAATTTCATGGATATAAGCAACTTTAAATAATGATGCAATCCTATCCACCCAAAATGCAATGCTCATATAAGGTCCAAAAGTCAGCATGACGGTTTTTGGTCGTCCATTGAGCGCTGCATCTTTTGCTTTTTCAAACACAACCTCAAAATCTTTCATAAATTCTTTAAATTGTGGCATCGAACGCAACGCGCGGTATTCTTCGACAATCGCATAGGCACGTTCGATATTGTGCGATTCGATAGCAGCAAGCAAAAAGCGCTTTTGTTGGAGGATAATAATGCGTTCAGTCGCTGCGCGCTTAAAGCTTGGAAAAATCTGCAAAAAGTGCGCAATCTCTTCGGCTTTTTCAAGCCGACCTTCTTGTTCAAGCTTAAAGACTTCAGTCATATTGCGTTCGCCAAGCAGATAGACTTTTTTATACAAATCGGTATCGCGCAAAAAGCTATGTTGATTAATCAATGAAAAATAGCCTTTGAAGTTTTTATTTTTAATCAATTCTTCTGCTTGACTAAAAACTTGATGATTTTTCAGCAACTTACCAATAATCTCGCGTTTGACACCCGAATCGAAAGGTTTAAGAATCGATTCTGCTTTGCGCACATTAAGCAATGGATTGTCTTCAAGTAATCTTTTTGCCTGTGCAAATGCACGACTCCAAGCATTCTCGAGTGTCATAAATGTTGCGGTATTAACAAGAAATTTAACCGTTAGTGTCATGTCGTATGCTTTTGCATATTCTTTGTTTTCAACACATTTATTAAAATCACGTACAGCACCTTGCTGGGCAAGATAAAAATCAAACTCACGTGCTTTTTCTTGGTCATAGATAAAAGGTTGCACAAGCTCAACGGCTTCTTCAACCTTTTGCGCGTTCAAGAGTGCGATTGCTTTTTGTAAAATATCAGGCCAATCTTCATCAAAAACTTTCATCAATGGGTGAATGGTAAGAAAAACATTATTTTCAATCATATTGCGTGCAGTTTTATAATCTTTTTTCTTCACCGCTTCTTCAAGTTCTTGTTGCCCTTTTTGGTATTCAATGACTAAAATATTTCCATCGATTGTCCCAATAAAAAGCCAATCTTTATTAAAAAAGATTCGGTTTGTACCCGAAGCATGGATTTTAATCTCCATAATTTTGCTATTATTCAAAGCATTGACGATATATAAAGAATCACCACGAACACCAACAATCGCAAAACGTTCATCAGGGCTAATCGCAAGCGAGCTAGGCCAAGCTGCAAAAAGATTTTCAGTGCTTAAAAGCTCACGATTAACAAGGTCATAGAGCATCGAAGCACCATTGCGCAAAATCATAAAGAGTTTTTGTGCATTATCACAAAACGCAACTTTTTCAACGACATCGGGTGTTTTAATCGTGCAACGCGTTTTGTTTTGCACCATATCAAACACCACAACCGTCTTATCATAGCCCGCACATGCTAAAAGTTCAGAATCAAACGAAAAACGTAATGATGAAATATAGTCTGCACGAGGAATCAATGAGCCAATCACTGATAAATGCCGTGTATCATAGAGAAAAATGCGTCCATCTTGCCCACCGGTGGCATAATAGCGCCCATCAAAGCTAAATGCAGATGATTCCACATCGGCTTCATGGTCATCAATTGTTCCGACAGGTTTTATCGTTTCGCCCACGCGCAAAACAATGCCTTCTTTTGTTTCCATAATTGGCACACAAACAAGCCCAAAAGGTGAAGCGCTATAAGCGTTTGAATAGCGATGTGGTTGCGCAGCATCTTTTGCAAGCTGTGTTGTTTGTTCAAGCATTAGCTCTTTTGAAAACACATGCAACGAATAAGTGCTATCCACACACAAAAGTTTAGAATCGTATTCTTGGAGAGAAAGAACGCTGCCATTAACCTGAATTGTTCGATACAGGTCTTCTTGTAATTCTACTATTGCCATATTTTCTCCTTCAACTTATCAAGATACACAAATTCAACACCTAAATCTTGCCATTGTGGCTGGGAAAGCACAGCAAAAGTTTCGGGATAGGGGTGTCCAATTGCAATTGCATAACCACGTTTTTTTGCAATTGTAATCGCTAAATGTAATTGCTTAGCAATATCGGTCATATTTTTATCATAATCTAAGAAAACATCGCGTTCCAAAATGCGGATTCCAAGCGAATTGGCAACTTCACGTGCAACACTTTTTGATGTTGTTTTGCTATCCAAAAAGACAATCTGATATTTTTGTAATGCAAGCAACAAGGCGCGCATCGAATCGCGATGTTCTGTAAATTTGCTTCCTGTATGATTATTTAAAAATCGTGCATTTGGAAACTGCAAATGAATCTCTGCAATGCGCTTGGCAATTTCTTCAGCACTTTGCGAATCGCTCAAAACAAAATGCTCCTTTTGCTTAAATTTATGTGCTTCAAGTGGCAAATGCACCAAATAAACATCACGATTTTGATGCAGCTCACTACTGGTTGGGTTAAGAGTATTATTGGGCATAATTGCAGGTGTAATGGCAATAGGCAATCGGTCAATTTTTTGTAATTGTAGGTGTGAATTAATATCATCAATCACCACAGCAACAGCAGGAAGAGGCGAATCTGCAGGCACAGCAGGCGTTGGGGTAGATTCTGTTTGGTGCAAAATTTCGTTGTTTTCAAGGCTTTGTGTTGGCTCTGGAATCTCAACAATTTGTGTCATCGTTTCTATTGCTTGAATCGGTTTTGGTATTGCAGCTTTTTCATATAAGCCCCAAAGCAAAACACCAACGAGCAAACAAGCAATGATTTTAAAATTCATCTTTGCCACCTAAGGAACCTTTTTTTCTAAAATAATCTCAATCTCAAGGCTATTGCTATCTTGATTCTTCACCTCGATTCGTTCATCGGCGTTTGAATATTTTTTAATAATCGAACGCACTGCTTGAATAATTTCTTCTCGCATTGCATCAAAATAGGCAGCAGGCACACCTTGTCTTTCTCGCTCCAAAACAAGCCGCAGGCGGTCATGCGCAACATGGGCAGAGTTTTTTTTGCCAAATAACCCCATCATGAAAAGAGCCTTTTAAGGCTGCTAAAAAACCCACCTTTTTGTTGCAAATCCATAAATGGAACTTCCTCACCCACAACACGTTTTGCAATGCGCTTATACGCTGCACCCGAAATACTATGGCTATAAATCACCGGTTCGCCCAAATTCGTTGCGCTTATGACTTTTTCGTCTTCAGGCACAATACCAATCAATGTAAGCGCAAGAATCTGCAATACATCATCAATGCTCATCATCTCGCCACGTTCAATCATATCAGCCCGCACGCGGTTAATGATAATTTCTTTGCGCACCTGCAAGCCTGCTTTTGCTTTTTCGCTTTTGGCGTCAATGATTCCAATCACCCTATCCGCATCGCGCACAGCGCTAACCTCGGGTGTGGTTACAATCAATGCACGGTCGGCAAGAAACGCCGCGTGTTCAAAACCACTCTCAATTCCTGCAGGAGAATCGATGAAAATATAATCAAAATCTTTCTTAAGCTCTTCAAGCAATTTGCGAACTTTTTCTTTATCAAGAATATTTTTGTCTTTACTTTGGCTTGCGGGCAAAAAATAGAGGTCTTTTGTTTTTTTGTGGTTAATCAATGCTTGCGAAAGATTGCAATTGCCTTCCATCACATCAATCACATCATAGACAATCCGATTTTCAAGCCCCAAAATCATATCCAGATTGCGCAATCCAATATCAAAATCTACCGCAACAACGCGTTTTCCCTCTTGGGCAATGCCAGCGGCGAGGTTTGCGCATGTGGTGCTTTTGCCCACGCCCCCTTTCCCAGAGGTTATTGTAATCACTTCAGCCATAATTCCTTATCCTTGTTACCCTAAACGAGTTTAGAATCAAGAAATTCTAGCATGGTTTTCCATAGAACAAGCTTCAAGCAAAAATCTCTATGTCTCTTCATTGGCACAATAGCCAATCGCTGTGCCATAAACCAACACCTCAACAAGATTATCGGTGAGCGCATAGACTTCATAGCGCAATCCAATCACAGCAAATGCCCCTGCTTGCTGTGCCTCGCGTTTTAGCTCGTTTGTCGCCTCTTTGCGCAACTTTGCAAGCCACGAAGTGGGTTTCAACCCAACAAGATTCTTTGCTTCTGCTTCTATCTCGCGCAAAGCACTCTTACAGGCAATCGCGCTGCCCTCAATCATACCGATAATTGCAGCATGAGGCGGCAAAAAATCAGTATTCCAAAGTTTGATGTCATAATCCTTCAAAATCCATTTCCTTTGCTTGTGCTAAAATTGTTGCAGCGCCTTTGGTGCGCATAGAATCAGCAAGCGCAACACCAAGCTTTTGTGCATCTTGCTCATTTGAAACAGAAGATTCTAAGGATTCTTTTAGAATCTTGCTACCATCAAGCAACCCAACAATCGCTTCAACATGGCATAAACTATCTTTTAGAGTCGCACAAACCCCAACAGGCGCTTGGCAACCGCCACCAAGCGAGTGCGAAAAGCTCCGCTCACAAATTGCTTCAAGCATTGCTGTGGTGTTGTTGATATGTCCAAGCAACTCGCAAAGCTCGATATTATCGCGCCTGCATTGCGCAACAACAATCCCCTGCCCCACAGCAGGAATCAGTGTTTGGGTTGAGAGAGCAGAGACATAAGCAATTTTATCATGCAAAGCAAGCCGATTCACACCCGCGCTCGCGAGGATAATCGCATCAAACATGCCGCTTTTGAGCCGCTCAAGCCGCGTTAGCACATTGCCACGCAAGCTTTGCGTGCGCAAATCGGGGCGCAAGGCTTTAAGCTGCATCGTGCGGCGCAACGATGTCGTGCCAACAAGCGCACCATTTGGCAAATTTTGCAGGCTTTCAAAGCGCTCGCTCAAAAAGCAATCGCGCCTATCCTCGCGTTCGCTAAATGCGGCAAGCACAAAGTCTTCACTTGTATCAACCGGGACATCTTTGAGCGAATGCACAGCAAAATCAAGCGCGCCTTCGCGCATCATCGATTCAATTTCTTGCGTAAAAAGCCCCTTGCCACCAATCTTTGAAAGAGGTTTGTTTAAAATCTTATCCCCTTTGGTCTGCACCTTGACAATCTCAATATCAAGGTTTTTGTCCAAACCCAGCAATAGCGAGCGAATATATTCTGCCTGCCACAGCGCGAGCGCGCTTGCCCTTGTCCCTAGTCGTATTTGCATTTATTTCCTTTTTGTAATCGCTTCAAGGTCAATAATATTTTCATCAGGAACACTATTATAATCTTCTCTATCATAGGTGCGATACGAGCTGCCAAACGAACCATGTTTTTGTTCGGGCGGTTTTAAACCAATTTTTGCAAACCCAATGCCCACCAGCACAAAGCCCAAAACATCAGACACAATCCCGGGTGTAATCAACAAAATCGCCCCAACAAGTTGCAGAAGCGCTGCAAACGCGACATCACCGCTTGCAATCTTGCCCGAACGCAAAACCTCAAAGCTATAAGTGATGATTCCACGAAAATTCACAAACACACCAATACCTAAAATAAAAGTAACCACAATCTCGAGCATTAGCCCAAAGATTCCAACCTCGTTTGCAAAAATTGCTGTTGCAAATGTTTCACACAGCAGATAGATGAGCAAAACCATGACCGAGAGTGCTTTGTACATATTCAACCACCTTTGCAATAGGAATCACCTCGCGGGAGTCATGTTTGCGCGTAATCCACTCAACATTCCCCTCGACAACGGCTTTTCCAATAATCAAAGCAAAAGGGATTCCACCCAGCTCAAAATCTGCCATTTTTGCACCAAATCGTTCAGCACGTTCATCAAAAAGCACCTCAAACCCACGCGCGCAAAGCTCGGCATAGAGCTGCTCGCCAACGCGCATTTGTTCAGAATCTTTGGTGTTTGACACAATAATGCACAGCGCAAAAGGCGCAATTTGCGGATTCCAAACTATGCCCTTAGAATCATGGCTTTGCTCAATGCTTGCTGCCAAAATGCGCGTAATCCCCAGCCCATAGCACCCCATCTCAAAAAATTGTGCCTGCGCATTTTCGTCCAAAAAGCTTGCTTCAAGTGGCTTAGAATAGCGCGTTCCAAGCTGAAAAATATGCCCCACTTCAATGCCTTTTTTATAATGCAATTCTCCACCACAATGCACACATTTATTGCCTTCTTGAATCTCTGCAAGGTCACGATAATCCAAGCCTTCAAAAGTGCTTAAATCCACACCAACAAAATGATAATCCTTTTCGTTTGCCCCACAAATCAAATGTTTTGCATCATGTAAATCAGAATCAAAAAAGATAAGATTTGATTGTGTAATATGTTTGAGCGAGTATGGACCAATAAACCCCACAAAAAGCCCCGCTTGGGCAATCTCTTCACTGCTCACATCGGCAAGAGCAAGCGCATTTGTTGCGTTCAGTGCTTTTGTTGCATCAAGATTATCACAACCGCGCAAAAAGAAAAATGCAAGCGATTGGTGATTTTCAAAAATCGCTTTTTTCACAACTGCTTTCATCGTGAAATACGAATCGATTCGAAAGAATGCCGCAAGAGATTCGATTGTGGCAATATTTGGCGTCTGAAACTTTGCAAAGGTTGCTTCGGGTGGAAGGGTTGGAATTGTCAATTTTGCGCGTTTGGCTGCTTCAATATTTGCAGCATAATCGCAATTTTGACACAAAACAAGCGTGTCTTCACCGCTGTTTGCAAGCACCATAAATTCTTTACTCCCGCTCCCGCCAATCGCGCCGCTGTCGGCTTCAACAACACGAAATTCTAAGCCAAGCCGCGTAAAGATTTTGCGATAGCAATCTTCCATTGTGGCAAACTCACGCAACAAATCGGCTTTATCTTTATGAAAACTATATCCATCTTTCATCACAAATTCGCGCGCACGCATTAGCCCAAAGCGCGGACGAATCTCATCGCGAAATTTTAGATGAATCTGATAAATATGCAGTGGCAATTGCTTATAACTCTTCACACTTGCACTCACCATTGTAACAGCGGCTTCTTCATGCGTTGGTCCCAAAACAAATGCGGCTTCTTTGCGGTCTTTGAACTGCAACAATTCTTTGCCATATTTATGGATTCTCCCGCTTTTTTCCCATAACGCGCTGGGTGTTACAAACCCCAAAACCACTTCGAGCGCGCCTGTTTTGTCCATTTCGTCTTTAACAATCGCACAGATTTTGTCCAAAACGCGTTTTGCGGGCGGCAAAAAGCTATAAACACCGCTGCCAAGCTGTTGGATATAGCCCGCGCGTATCAGATATTCGTGACTTTTGAGTGTTGCGTCTTTTGGGACATCTTTGCGCGTGGGGGCAAAAAAGCGTGAATAGCGCATATTTCTCCTTTTAGTGTGTTTGCAAGGTGCTATCGTATTCGCAACGATAGGTATCGATTTGGTCAAGGCGACTGCTTGGGTCGGCAACAGAATGGTCGGTTTGGATTCCAAACAAAAAGCGCAACGCATCGACCATCACATCGGCTTGAGGGTCATGCGCAATACCCTTGAGGCTAATTGTTGGGGTGTGTAAAAATTTATTCAAAACATTTTGAATGGTTTTGTGGATATTATTTTCATATTCTTTGGGCAAATAGCCCTTTTTGAGCGCCTTTTCTATCTCTTGAACCGCAGCTTCTTGCGCCTGTTCGCGCAATGCTTTAATGATTGGCTCAACACTCAAACTCTGCAACCAGACATAGAATTGCTGCGTGCTACTGCCCACGATTCCATACGCTTTGCGCGCCTGCTCTTCACGAAGCGTAAGGTTTTTTGCAACAATATCTTGCAAATCATCAACACTCATCACCGAGATTCCTTGCACAATGCCAATATCAATATCGCGCGGAACAGCCAAATCAAACCAAAAGCGCTCAAAACTGCAAGGTTTGATGAGGTTTTTGGTAATAATCGCACTTGGAGCTGCTGTTGCGCTCACAATAATCGGATAAGTATTCAGCGCATTAGCAAGATTCTCCCAAGCGCCAAGCTCGATAGGTTTTGAAAGCTCGCTTGCAAAGAGTTGCGCTTTGGCAAAATTGCGATTAAATAGAATAATCTTTGCGCCATTTTCTTGCAAATGTTTGATACAAAGGCGGCTCATCTCGCCAAGCCCCACAATCACAACACAAACACCCGATAAATCGCCCATAATTTCTTTAAGCTTTAAAATCGCAACCGAAGCAACAGACACCGGGTTTTTTGAAATCTCTGTGCAATTGCGCACAGCCGCTGCACAACGAAACGCATAATGCACAAGGCGCGAAAGATGTTGGTTGCAAAAGCCAAAATCATAGGCAAATTTGAACGCATTTTTAATCTGCCCTGCAATCTGTGTTTCGCCAACAACAAGACTATCGAGCGAGCTACACACACAAAAGAAATGATGCACCGCGCTGCTGTCGGTATAGACATCGGCGCGGGTACGCAAGTTTTCAAGCTCTAGCCCCGAAAACTCGGCAAGATATTCAAATAAAAATTCAAGCGCCTTTGGGCAATCGCGCACAAACAACAAAAACTCGACACGATTACAGGTTGAAAGCACCATGACTTCATCGATAAACTTATTAGAATGCACATTTTCAAGCACAGCCTGCTGCTTTTGGGCATTATCAAATGCTAATTTTTCGCGCACAGGCAAATCACTATTTTTGTGCGTGAAACTAAGAATTACATAACTCATCAAAAATCTCTTTCTATCATTTGCACAACAATTTCTTGCAACTTTTGGTTTGGGATATGTTGGATTGATTGTAGCGCAAAATTGCCATATTCTCGCGCTTTGGCAATCGTTTTTGCAATCGCGCCGCTTGAATGCAGCAGCTCAAGCAGCCATTGCTGTTGGCTTGCGTCAAGCTCGCGTCCAAGCAGAGAGTGCAAAATCTGTTTTTGTTTGTCATCAAGCGTTTGAAACAAATAGATATAGGGCAAAGTGCATTTGCCTTCTTTGAAATCATGCAATGCGTTTTTGCCAAGCTTTTTTGAATCTTGTGTAATATCAAGCACATCATCGACAATCTGAAATGCCATTCCAAGATTCTCGCCATAGCTTGCAAATGCTGGCGCATCAAGCCCTGCAAGCACTGCCGCTGCGTGGCTTGAAGCGCGCAAAAGTGAAGCGGTTTTGTCAAACACAATCTGCAAATAATGCGATTCGCTCTCATAGAGCTTGCCCGCATAGCAGACATCGGCAATCTCACCATTGCTAAGGCACACAACCGATTGTGAGATAATCTGTGCAATCTCGCCACCAAGCGCAACAAGCTCGTAAAATGCTTTGGCATAGAGCAAATCACCCATCATAATCGCATTTCTTGCGCCTGCTGTTGCGTTTAGCGAGGGTTTTCCGCGCCGCATTGTCGATTCGTCAATCACATCATCATGCAACAATGAAGCATTTTGAATCAGCTCAACAACAGCGCATAAGCGCTTGGTTTGCTCATTTTCGGGCGCAATGGCTAAAATCAGCTTGCTGCGCAACATCTTGCCGCTGTGCAATGCACCAAGCTGCTTTGCGCTGTCGCAAGCACATGTGTCAAACCAACCCTGCATGATGTCTTTAATATCCTCTAAAGCCGACATCTCTAACCTTTTCTTCTAAAGTCAATGCCACATTGCGGTTGCCATCATGAACAAGCAAACGCAAAGAAGCAATTTCTGTGTCATAGTTATAATCCTCAAACAAAAGCCACAAATAGGGTGCAGAGGTGGTGGCTCGGGGGTCGGGCTTGAAGAGTTGCAGCCTAAATCCACGCCGATGATAACGCTCATATAAGATAAATTGATGTACAAAACCATCATAGTTCAGGTGCATCACCAAGCCTTCGTTTTTGTGCAATGTCCAACGAAAATAGAGGTCTTTAATATTCGCACCTTCTTGAAAAGTCAAATGATACATCTCATCTTTTCTAAGGTCAAGGTCGCGTTGGTATTTCCAATTATCCGCGCAACACAGCCCAAAGAGCAACACCACCAAAGCAAAACAACGCATTTTATTCGCTTTGTGTAAGAATATTTCCCATTGATTCGATAGCAAGGCTGCTAAGGCGCGCACGCGTTTGTGGCGAATTGGCAAATTTGAGCTGCTCAAACTTTTTTTCCCATTCTGGCTCGAGTTCATCGAGCAATGATTCGCAAAGTGCAAGGTTGGTCAGAATCGTGCGCAACTCGTCTTCAGCAAGCGAACGATTTGCGTGAAAAATAATTTCAAGCCATTTCTCAACAGGGCAACCTTCAAAAATATCATCATTATCCATATCAAACAGCATTGTATCCCTTTATTTGTCTAAATTTTTGCGCTGCAACATTGATTGTGCATGCGCACCCAAACCTTCAGATTGTGCCAATGCAGCACATGCGTTGGCAAGCTCGAGCGCACCATGTTTGCTAAAGGCAAGAATCGATGATTTTTTCATAAAATGTTCGACACCAAGCGGCGAAAAAAACCGCGCGCTACCGCCTGTTGGCAAGGTGTGGTTTGGTCCTGCCATATAATCGCCCAGCGCTTCGGGCGTGTATGCACCCAAAAACACAGCACCCGCGTTGCGCACAAGCGGCAATAGCGCAAAAGGTTCGGTGGTGATAATCTCAAGATGTTCGGGGGCAATGCTGTTCATCAGCTCCATTGCTTGTTGGAGCGATTCGGTGATGATAATTGCACCGCGCTTGTCAATCGATTCGCGTGCAATCTTGTGCCGCTCCAAATGCGCAATAGCTGATTCAAGCTCGGCTTGCACAGAGTTTGCAAGCGCAATATCGGGGGTGATTAGAATCGCGCTTGCTTGTTCGTCATGTTCGGCTTGCGAGAGCATATCAAGCGCGAGAGACTGCGGGTTTGCGCTGCTATCGGCGATGATTCCAATCTCGCTTGGACCAGCTATCATGTCGATATTCACATCGCCAAAAACCAATTTTTTTGCTGTTGCAACAAAGATATTTCCCGGACCCGTAATCACATCGACCTTTTGCACACTCTGTGTGCCATACGCCATTAGCCCAATCGCGCTTGCACCGCCAACTTTGCAAAATGTCTCAATCTTGCACAAATGCGCCACAGCGAGCAAAACAGGGTTAATAGCATTATTGGGTGTAGGCGAACACACAACAAGCTCGCCAACGCCCGCAACAATTGCAGGAATCGCATTCATCAATAACGAGCTTGGATAGCTCGCCTTGCCACCGGGAATATACAGCCCCGCGCGCGCCACAGGGCAAACCTTTTGCCCCAAAATTGTACCGCTTGGTTCAAAATCGACCCAACTCTTGAGCTTTTGCTTAGAATGAAACTCAAAAATGCGCTCATAGGCAATGTGTAATGACTTTTTGAGTGCGCTATCAAGGCTATTGTAGGCTTGCTGCATATCTTTTGGTGCAACAAAAATCTCATCAATAGAATGTGGATTCCACGAATCAAAGCGCGCAATGTGTTGCAACACAGCAGCATCGCCTTGTGTGCGAATCGCATCAAGCAAAGCCTGCACAGCTGGCGCAACGCTTGCCATATCCATTGCCCCGCGCGCTAGAATTGCTGCAAATTTTTGCTCAAAATGTGCTTCAGTGGTTGCAAACACATCAATTGCCATTTTGTCCCTTTTTGTCGATTTCATTAAAGCTTTGATTCTAACATAGAGAGGATAAGAAAGAGCTAAAGTGCAACTTGAAACCACCCACAATGCAGCAGAAAAGAGATACAATACCAACTATGGAATCGTTTAATCACCATGCCAAAACCTATCTTGCAACAAATTTTTTGCAAGAACATGTTGCAGACGAGCTGTTTGCTCGCTGTGCAGCGCAGATTCCGCCCATACGCTCGTGTCTTGATATTGGTTGCGGAGCGGGTGCAATCTATAACCGCATTGAGGCAGCGCGCAATCCATTATCGCCGCATTTCCCGTTTGTGCGCTGTTTGCAAAATTTTGTGGGGCTTGATAGCGCACCAAACCTGCTTGCGCTGCATGCACGTTCGCCAATCGTTTCGCTTGTTTGTGGCGACTTCAACCGCCCGCTTGGCGAACAGATTGGGGGTTCGACATTTGATGTCGCGTTTGCAAGCTCGTCTTTGCAATGGGCAAACAACCTTGAAACCAGCCTTGAAAATATCGCAGCTATCGCCTCTCATCTTGCAGCGGCGATTTTTACAGCGCGCAGCCTGCACGAGCTGCATACGTTTGTTGGAATCCGCTCTCCATTGCTTCATTCTGCCACATTGCAAACAACCCTTGAAAAATTTTTTGATGGTTCTTGCACAAAACAGCTCTATCATTTGCGCTTTGAAAACCTTCGCGCGTTGCTGCAATATATCCGCAAAAGCGGCATTCGTGGGCAAACGACACTAAGTGCCGCACAAACACAAAGATTGCGTCATTATGCTTCAAACACGCTTGTTTTTGAGGTACTCTATTTCGTTGGAACGAGGCGAAATTAAGCAGCTTTTTGCTACAATAGTATTTATTTCATAAGGAATCCTAAAATGAAAGAACGGGTGTTTTCAGCGATTCAACCCACAGGCATCTTACACCTTGGCAACTATCTTGGCGCTGTGAAACAATGGGTCAATGCCCAACAGAATACCGATTGTCTCTATTGTATCGCCAACACGCATGCGATTACGATTCGGCAAAACCCCCAAACGCTCAACGAAACAACTACCAAGCTTGCGGCACTGCTGCTTGCGTGCGGAATTAGCGCCGAGCAGTCGATTTTATTTGTACAATCAAATGTCGATGAACACACCGCGCTTGCGTGGATTCTTGAATGCCATATTTTTATGGGCGAGCTTTCGCGTATGACGCAATTCAAAGATAAGAGCAAAAAACACCCAAAAAACATCAACGCGGGGCTTTTTAACTACCCCGCGCTTATGGCAGCAGATATTTTGCTCTATGATGTCGATAGTGTCCCTGTTGGAGACGACCAACGGCAGCATGTCGAGCTTGCACGTGATGTTGCGATTCGGTTTAACAACGAATATGGCGAGACTTTTAAGATTCCAAAAGCCACATTCCCGCCGCTCACCGCGCGGGTTATGAGCCTGACTAACCCCGAAAAAAAGATGAGCAAGAGTGATGAAAACCCAAATAGCATGATTACGATTCTCGATTCCCCTGATGTTGTGCGCGCAAAGCTCAAACGCGCAACGACCGATTCGCTGGGGCAAATCGCGTTTAACCCCGAGCAAAAGGGCATTTATAATCTGCTTTCAATCTATCAAAGCATTACCGCACAAAGCCAAGAATCGATTCTACGCGAGTTTGAGAATCTGGGCTATGGGGCGCTCAAAGAGCGCGTTGGCGAGGCGATTATCGCCGAGATTGCGCCCATTGGTGAGCGCTATGCGGCTTTATCAAAAAACATGCAAAAAGTGCAAGAGATTTTACATTTTGGCGCAAACAAAGCGCGCGCGATTGCGCGTGAGCGCTATCACACCGCCAAAGAACGTGTGGGGCTTGTGTAGTGTTGCCCCCACATGTCCAAGAACGTTTGCAGCTCTTTGTCTATCTCTTGCAGTCTTTGCGTATCGACAATTGCGAAACAGACAAAATCCGCGAATCATTTCGTGATTATGGCATGAATAGTGAAGATTTCGAGAATCTCTGGACATTTTATCTCGAGCTTGAATCGCAATGGAATCGCGGTGTGCGCCTCTATCTTGAAAAAGGCACTCTCGATGACGAATCGCGGTTTTTGCTCGAGGGGATTAGCGACCCGTTCTTTGCCTTTCTGTGCGAAAAGCAGCAGCGCGAGCGCGCAACGAATGGACTATGGAAGAAAATCTCGAGTTGGTGGCAAAAGATTGGACTTTACAAATTTTAATATTCTTTGCAATTGAATTTGATTACAGCAGTTTTTAAGCAAAATCAAGTAAAATACGCTTTCCAAATTTTATTCAAGGAGTTTCACACTATGGTATTACGACTTATTTGGAATCGCTGCTTTGAGCGCGACAATCATGACTGGTTGTGCAGGACTTAGCACAGGCGACCCTGTAATGGGCTTGATTTTTAAAGATGTGCATGTCCCCACACCCAACAATGTTGGCAATGGCGGACGCGTTGGCAAAACAGGCACAGCAACTTGCACCGAGATTCTTGGTTTGGTTAGCACAGGCGATTGCAGCATTGCAGCAGCAGCAAAAAATGGTGGAATCACACAAATTTCAACCGTTGACCACCATTCACATAGCATTTTAGGAATCTACGCAACCTATACCACAAAAGTAGGTGGCAACTAAGGAGCTAGCATGAACAAAGCTTTGATAGCTCTTAGCAGCTGCGCTTTAGCAGCAACCTTGACAGCGTGCTGGGCGCCAGCAACATCAACCATCATATTGCCATCGCCTGTCAAGGGAGCGATTTTTATGGAAACCAATGCAACCAATACTAATTGGTGTCCCGATTCGTTTGCAGGCAACAATGTTGGAAACGGCAAACCGGGCAAAAAGGCGGGTGAGGCAGAGTGCAAAAGCTATTTGGCGCTTGTCGCCACAGGTGATTGCAGCATTGCTGCGGCAGCAAAAAATGGTAATATTCAAAATATTGGCACGGTTGACCACAGAGTCTTTAATGTCTTGGGCTTATACACCGTCTATACAACACGCGTTACAGGGCAATAGCCTTGCAAAAAACCCCGATTTTTAGCATTATCACACCGACTTTTAATCGGGCTGATAAGCTGCATCGGGTGTTTGAAAGCCTTGTTGCACAGACTTTATCACAATTTGAATGGATTGTGATAGACGATGGCAGCACCGACAACACGCGTGAGCTTGTTGCGCAATGGAGCAAACAGGTCGATTTTGCGATTTATTATCATCACAAACAAAATGGCGGCAAAACGAGCGCGTTGGCGCTTGGTGTGCCGCTTGCAAAAGGTGAGTTGGTTTTAATCGCTGATTCTGATGATGGCTTTGTTGCGCAAAGCCTCGAGGTTTTTTACACCGCGTGGCAAGCGCTCACACCCGAGCAAAAACAGCAATGCAACGCAATCTATGCGCTATGCCAAACGCAAAAAGGCATGCCTCTTGGTGCAGATTATGCAAGTGAAGGAATCTTTGACCCAATGCAATTTAGTTTTGGGAGCGAGATTGGGCGCGTTGGCGAAAATTGGTTTGCGCTGAATGCAAAAATGATTCAAAAATATTTTATGCTTTCAGAATCTGAAACAGCGATTGGGTTTATCCCCGAAAGCCATTTTTGGAATCAGATTATTATGCATGAACGTCCTCTTGCTGTGCGGCTCAACCAGCGGTTGCGAATCTATTATATCAACGAAGAGCAGCCCTCGCTTAGCGTTGGCATTCGCCAAAAAGCACCTTTGGGGTTTTGGTTTGAATCGCGCTATGTCCTCAACAACTATGGCATACTTTTGTGGCGCTATCCGCGCTTTTTTTGCAAACATCTACTCAAATATATCCTGTTTGTGCAACATCTCAACAAAGGTTTTTGGGGCGGTTTTCGCGAGCTAGAAAGCCTGCCAATACAGATTCTATTTACTATGTGCTATCCGCTTGGATTGGGCTTGCACAACCATTATTTTGGCAAAGGAAAATGATGAACAATCTCATTAACTACGACAAAGCAACACCCATTGACGGGGAAATTAAAGATAAATATTTGCTAAAACTAAGTGTCAAAGCAGAAAAAACAATCGGTTACACGCTCGTTGCAAACAACGAACGTGGAGGAATCCGATATAGTATTGTTTTGATTCACGAAGGCGGCAAGGTTGTTTTAGAAACCTTTAGCGATGAAGACAAAGCACAAGAGATGTTTGCAAGCCTGCAAGCAGGGCTTGCTTAGCGCTTCTTGCAGTCATCTTTGCAATCGCAATTGTCGCATTGCGAACCAAAAAGCTTGCAATATTCGCCATAAACACAACTCGCACTTCGTTTGGAGCAGATTGTTGGGATATTGCGCTTTTTTGCTTCACTGCGAAACTTTTTCATCGTGTTATGATTGAGAAAATTTGTGAGCAGAATCAAACACGCTGTGCTTTGGGGGATTTTTTTGTGATTCACGCTCTCTTTGCGTGCGTCCCAATGGGTGATTTGGCTGCAACCCAAAGACTGCAACACCGCTTTGATAGGCACAATCTCATCACCACCAATGACTAAAACTGACATAAAAACTCCTTAGAATAAAATAGATAACAATTGCTATTATAATATTCTTTGAGAGATTTGTCAATAGGAATTAGTTTTATTTTTTGGTTTTCAAACTGGAGCAAGATAAGCCATCTCAAGAACATAAAAGACTTTAGGGGTATCCAAAGCATGCAACACTCTCTCATGATTCATACATCAATATTAAAGAAACAGGATACTCCCAAATTCAAAACAGCACCACAAACAAAATCACTCCCCATACAAGCACCGCTAGGACAATGCTAAAAAATACGCCCGCGCTTGCGCAATCTTTTGCAATTTTTGCCACAGGGTGAAAGTCAGAAATGACCAAATCGACACAAGCTTCAATAGCAGAATTAAATGCTTCAGCGATGAGAATAAAAAATAATACCATTGCTAAGAGAATATGCAATACTAAATCTATTGGCAAAAAATAATTCACCACCAAAGCAGGCAGCACGATTGCAAGCTCTATCTGAAAGGCTCGCTCATTTTTTAGCATTGCTATAACACCTTCAAGCGCATAGCGCGCATTGTTAAAAAAATGATATTTAGGCTTCATTTAATCTGCCCCCCCCCCCGACTTCAATAAATCATCTTCTTTTTTATAAACTTCAGTTTGCACACCAAAATATCCAAGTAAGGTACTAAAAATATTATCATGAGAAAAAGGCAAATCTTTGCGCGCTTGTGCAAGTTCCAGAAGCTCTAAATCTTCACTAAAAAATATAAATGGCACATGAATTTGCTCTTTTGGCGCCATAAAATAGGGCAGCCCATGCAAATAGATTCCGTTTTCGCCAAGGCTCTCACCATGGTCTGAAACATAAATCAAACTCCCCTCATACTCTTGGTCGTCTTCTAATATCTTAATCAAGGAGTGCAAAAGAAAATCTGTATAAAGAATTGTATTATCATAGGTATTAACAAGCTGCTCTTCAGTGCATTTTTGAAGCTCGTTTGTATCACAAGTTGGAATAAATCTTTTAAAAGTATCGGGGTAGCGCTGGAAATAGGTGGGTCCATGCGAACCTTGCAGATGCAATACAATCAGATTTTGGTCTTTGAGGTCTTTTAATGCCTCTGAAATTTCAGTTAGAAGAATCTCGTCATAAGGTTCTTTAAAAAGTTTGACTTTTTCAAGTTTCTTGCAAACACCTTGACAGCCACTCGTGTTATTATCAATCCATACGACATTAACACCAAGTTTATATAAAATATCTAAAGAATTTTCACGATAATAGGTTGCATACGAAAAATTTTCTCGTTTAAGGTCTGAAAACATACAAGGCACGCTAATAGCTGTTGAAGTCCCGCATGAAGAAAAATTGCTAAAATAAACAATAGAATGTTGTTTTGTATATGCGTTGGTATCATTAACACTATACCCTTGTAAAGAATAGTTCGCTGCTCGCGCTGTTTCGCCCACAACAAAAATCAGTAATTTTTTCTTGTCGCTTGGCGGCAAGGTTGCATCATTGGCAATATATTCAAACTCCCTAGCAGGCAAGACTTCTTGTTTGATATATTTAATCAGAGAATAAATTTGATGCGCAGGTGTCTCATGGGAGCGTAGAAAATTATGATTGCGAAAAAAGGGAATGAGGGTTTGGGATTGGGCATAAAACAAACCACCAGCCACCCCAAAGCATAGTAAAAAAGTTGCAATGCGGATTCCAAATGTTTTTTTCCAGCTTCCATTAAAATATTCAATGCGTACTTTGAGAATCAATAGAGTTGGCAAAACTCCAAAAATTGCAACAAAGAGTAATAGGCTTGGAGAAATCAGAGAAAAAGCCTCTATGGAATCAGTCTTTGACACATTCACAAGCATGTCTTTATCAATCACCACTCCATAATGGGACATAAAATAAGCACTCAAACACACAATCCAAAGGAGGATTAGCATTAAAGGTTTTGTCAAATAGGGCAAAAATGTGAGCGTAAAGAGCATTGTAACCAAACCAAAATAAATAATAACAAAAGAGGCTTTAAGCACAAAACTTGCATCAGAATCGAGCAATTGATAGATTTGTCCAAAAAAGTGATAATTGAGGCATGTGATAAATGCAGCACCTAGTAAGGTAAAAGACAACCAAGAAATACTTAGTTTTTTTATAAGCATAAAACTCCTTGTAGATTCAGATAAGGCATTATTATAGAAAAATATTTGAAAAAAGTCAAGAAATTTCTTCAGAGTTTGTAACTTTAATCGTTTTTTACATCATAAATGCAGCTGCAACAGCTCCACAGGAACTTTTACAACACATTTATGCACAAGAGCATTTTCGCCCTGCACACACAAACCGCCCGCATGCACATCGTTTGGAAAAAACACCGCAAGCGCGCGCGGAACAAGTGTGATAAATTGTGGGTTTGCTTGCATATTGGGAGTGTTGTAGATAACCAAATCAGTTTCTTTATTATATTGCGTCTTTATCTCACAATCTTCTGCTTCACCAACCCAAAAACATTCCTTTCCTGCAACAACAAGCTGAAAATCGACATATTGACAATGCGATTCGCAAAAGGCTTCACTTACGGGCTTGGTGCGATAGCATTCAAAGATTGCACGCATTCCAAAGCCAATCTCTTCAACCTTTCGTTCGCCAAGCTGCATGGTTTCAATCATAATCGACATTGTCCCATCAAGCGCACTATGCAAGCATTCGCGCAAGCGCAAAAGTGATTCATTGCGTTTAAGCAAGGCATGTGCCTGATGTGCGTCATAAAACAAAAGCAAAGCCTACCCCCCAAATTGGTGTGGAAAATATTTGCGCAACAATGCGAAAAGCTCTGTCTCAAAACCTGCTGGCAAAGAATCATTTGCGTCTAGCTGTGTCGCAAGCGCGGAAATAGCAGATTTTTGGGGAATATCAAGCACAATGCCGCCTGCAGCAGCGTCATATTCATCAACCAACACAAACCGCCCAAGCGTTTGGTTGTCGGCAAAGCGCGCACAAACAAGCGGCGAAAGCAGCTCGAGAATCACGCTCCCAGCCTGATTGCGCAAAAGCTCGTGCGCACGATGCAACGCAATGCTCTCTTCGCTGTCTGCTTCAAGAACGCGTTCGACACTAACAAGCCGCGCCCGAACCTTTGCGCTACCAAGCTTTAAAAGATATTCTTTATTTTTGCGCAATGGATTCTTGCCAAGCCAAATCAGATTAACAAAAAGTTGTGTCGCAATCTGCAAAAAGCTGCCATTTTGATATTGCGATTCTAAAACCATCACTTCACCGGGTTTGACATAAATATCTTCACAAAGCGAGATTCCAACCGCTTCGTGCCATTTGATTGTATCTTTTTTGGGCGCTTGCCATACCTCAAAGCACGCAATGGTTGCGCTTTTGTTTGAAGGCAAAAACATAACCCTATCGCCAAGCTTTGCGCTGCCGCTTACCACGGTTCCGGCATAGATTCGCCTATCATCGCCTTCGTTGCTAAAGCGATAGACATCTTGCAGCGGAAGCAAAAAGGTGCGGTTATCGCTATCTTGTTTGTTTGAGAGCGAATCAAGGGTTTGCAACAAGTTTTTGCCCAAATACCACTCCATTTTGCCCGATTGGGTTGCAACATTATCGCCCTCGCGCGCCGAGATTGGAATCACACAAACAGGAACGACATTTAGTGTCGCCAAAAATGCAAGATATTCAGCCTTGATTTTTTCAAACACATCTTGCGCAAACCCAAATAAATCGAGCTTGTTAATCACAACAATCACTTGCGAGATTCCAAGCATTGAAAGCAGCATTCCATGCCGCTTTGAGTTTTCTGCCACGCCCTCTTTTGCGTCAATCACCAAAACCGCCGCCTCTGCCCTGCTCGCGCCGCTTAGCATATTGCGCAAAAACTCAATATGCCCCGGAGCGTCAATAATTACATATTCGCGCCGCGCGCTTTTAAAAAAAATACGCGCAGAATCGATAGTGATTCCTTGTTTTTGCTCGTCTTCAAGCGCATCAAGCAACATCGAATATTCAAAAGGGCGCGCGTTTTTGGCACATGATGCCCGCACACCTTCAAGCTTGCCCTGTGGGAGCGAATTGGTATCAGCAAGCAAGCGCCCAACCAGTGTTGATTTGCCATGATCAACATGCCCGGTAATCACAATATGCATACGTTCAAGCGCGTTCATCAGTCTCCTTATTTCTCGGCAATAATGCGCATTTTGCCATTCACAAGCCGCACATAGAGTTCTTTGTCGCCCTCAAAGCGATAACCGCTTGACGCGCGATATTTTTCGTGGAATGCAATGCGAAAAAGCGCTTCACCTTTGTCGTTGGGATAGGGTGAAATATTAATATTCGTAAAATCAATAGTTTTGCGCTCTTTGCGCTCAAAAACCTTGCGTTTGTAGGTTTTGAAATCATCAAAACGCATTTTGTCAAACCGCTTGAATTGTTCGGAATCATAAAAATCAAGATAGGTTTGCAGGTCGTTTTCCTCCCACGCTTGCCGCCACAAAAACAAATCGCCAAGCAGGGTGGCTGCTTGGGTTTTGGTCATCTCAACAACATCATCGGCGGTAATCAACACCGCTTTGCGATAGTTAATCAACTTATCAATCTCGCTCAATCGGTCATTATTAATCGCAATACAGCCACGCGTATTAATCTCGCGTTCGCCGCTAAGTGGCAAGCCATGAATCCAGATTCCATATCCCGTTTTGCCCTGCACTTTGTCATAGATATTCGGATACGATGTAACATAGGCAAGCGGTCCATAAAACGAATCGAGCTTGGTGAGCTTATTGGTAAGGTCATACGCGCCAATAGGTGTTTTGAGGTCGCCCTCAACCATTTTATCGCCCGGTTTGCTGCCCATAAGCGATTGCAGTTGGTGCTTTTGTTCAAGCCGATTGCCCGTTTTTTCATACAATGTGAGCGTTGCATTTTGCTTGTTTGCAACAAAAATATATTGCACCGATTCATAATACCCAAAGCGCACATCTTCATTTGCGAGGCTTTCGTTCCAGTATTGCGCGCTTGCAAGTTCTTTTTGGAGCTGCGCTTTTATCGCTTCAAGCCCACCTTCACGATATGCCTTGACATAATCAAACCCCCATAAATAAAGGGGTGCTAAACAAACGGCAATCACAATCCACTTTGCCATAAACGCTCCTTTAGTCCTCAAAATTATATCCAAAATCGCGAAGTTTATCTTTGTCTTTGCACCATTTGCTATCCACGCGCACAAATAAATCAAGCCGAATTTTTTTGCCCCCAAACTCTTGCATCATCTCGCGCGCGCGTTGCCCAATACGGCGAATCGAGCTGCCATTTTTGCCAATCATCACCGCTTTTTGGCTTGGTTTGCAAACCACAATATCAGCGGTGATTGTGTCGCAATGAAGCGATTCGACAAATTTTTTAATCATCACATCGCTTTCATACGGAATCTCATCGCTTGTAAGCTCAAAGATTGCCTCGCGAATCATTTCTTTATAAAGACTTCGAAGATTCTCTGTTGTGGCAATCTCTGTGTCAAACAGCGCGGGAGAATCGGGCAAGTTTTGTGCAAGCAAATCGAGCAAAGTATCGAGATTATGCCCATTATGCGCACAAAGTGGAATCAACGCTTCATAATTTTGCGCAAAGGGCTGGTATTGCGCAAGCTGTGCCAAAACATCGTTATGCCGCAATGTGTCAATCTTGCTCAATACAAGAAAATGTTTGCGCCCCTCTGCAAGCCGCAAAAACTCTTCATAGCCTGCAATGCTATCGCTAATAGGCGCAACAAACACACACAAATCGCAATCGCCAAGCGCACGCAAGGATTCGCCAAGCATATAGGTGTTGAGCAGCTTTTCTTGGTGGTGCAACCCGGGAGTATCGACAAAAATAATTTGGGCATTGTTATGAATCACAATGCTTTGCAAGCGCTTACGCGTTGCGTTTGCTTTGTGCGAAACAAGCGCGAGATGTTCGAGACAAAGCGCATTGAGTAGCGAGCTTTTGCCCGCGTTTGGTCGCCCCAAAATTGCAACAAACCCCGCCTTTGTAATCGTCATAAGATATAACGCGCTGTATCGGTGTCTTCAATCAAATCATCAAGCGCAGCATGGACTTTTTGTTCTGTAACCGCAACCTTTTGCCCTTTATAACAATCTGCCTCAAAACTAATGTCTTCAAGCACCTTTTCAAGCACCGTGTGCAAGCGGCGCGCGCCAATATCTTCGGTTTTTTCGTTAGCGCGTTGCGAAAGCTTGGCAAGCGCTCTAATCGCGTCTTCTTCAAAAACCAGCTCGACATCTTCTGTTGCAAGCAATGCGCTGTATTGTTTGAGCAACGAATTTTTGGGTTGGGTTAGAATCTGATACAAAATCTCTTCATCGAGACTATCAAGCTCAACGCGCAACGGAAAGCGCCCTTGCAACTCGGGGATTAAATCGCTTGGTTTGCTAAGGTGAAATGCACCTGCAGCGATAAACAGAATATGGTCTGTCTTGATTTGTCCATATTTGGTGCTAACCGAACTCCCCTCAACAATGGGTAATAAATCGCGTTGCACGCCTTCTTTGCTTGGGTCTTGGCGGCTCGAGCTGCCTTGACTTACGGCGATTTTATCAATCTCATCAATAAAAATAATCCCCTCTTCTTCAGCGCGCTTCAGCCCATCGAGGCGAATAGAATCCATATCGAGTAGCTCCTCGCTTGCCTCGACTTTGAGCAATTCTTTTGCCTCGCCAACACTCACTTCTTTTTTAGGGTTATCTTTGTTGCCGCTCATAAAAATTTTCGTAATCGATTCTTGAACGCGCACAATTTCAGGCGGGAGATTGCCCTCTTGAAACTCGATGGTTTTTTTTGGAATCTCAATTTCAATCTTGAGATGATCCACCTCGCCACTTTGCACCTTTTTTTTCATTTTTTCATACGAAATATTATATTCATCTTGCTTGGTTTGGGTCGCTCCTTTGGGCAATTGCGGCAAAAGTTTTTGGGTGATTTTATTCATCACATAGTCTTCAATCGCATCTTGGTTTTTTTCTTTTTGCTCTTCTTTAACCAACATCACAGAGGCATTTACCAAATCGCGCACCATTGATTCCACATCGCGCCCCACAAAGCCGACTTCGGTATATTTGCTTGCCTCGACTTTGATAAATGGCAAACCCAAAATCTTTGCCATGCGCCGCGCAATCTCGGTCTTTCCCACACCGGTTGAACCAATCATCAAAATATTTTTGGGCGTTACCTCATCTTGCAATTCTTTGCTCAATTTTTTGCGCCGATAGCGGCTGCGCAACGCAATTGCAACGCGTTTTTTTGCCTCTTTTTGCCCAATAATATATTCATCGAGATACGCAACAATCTCGCGGGGGGTCATTTCTTCGTTACTCATTCAGTTTCCTTGTTTTCAAGAATCAGAGTTTTGATGTTTGTGTTGGTATAGATACAAATTGCACCGGCAATCAAAAGCGATTCGCGCACGAGAGTTTCTTCGTCTAGCTCGCTATGGTTATACAGCGCACGTGCAGCAGCAACAGCATAGTTTCCGCCGCTGCCAATTGCCGCGATACAACCATCTTCGGGTTCAACCACATCTCCTGTGCCGCTTAAAATAAAAATATGCGCTCTATCTAGCACAATCATCATCGCCTCGAGGCGGCGAAGGTATTTGTCTTTGCGCCATTCTTTTGAGAAATCAATCACTGATTTCATCAAATCGCCCTTGCGGTTTTCTAAGATTCGCTCGAACATATCAAAAAGCGTAAAAGCATCGGCTGTGCTGCCCGCAAACCCGCTTAGAATCTTGCCATTATAGAGCGTGCGGATTTTGGTTGCGTTGCCTTTCATCACGCAATTGCCAAGCGTTACCTGCCCATCGCCCCCAATCACAGAACGATTCTTGCCTTTATAGGCAAGTATGGTTGTTGCTTCAAACACTCTATTCCCCCTGTACATCGAGCTTGATAACTGCCTTGACACCCAGCCCAAACTTGACTTCAAGCTCATAGATTCCAGTGCTTTTAATCGGATTGGCAAGCTCGATTCCTTTTTTATCAATCGCAACATTATGGGCTTTTTGAATCAATGTGGCAATGTGTTCTTTGGTGATTGCGCCTTGCAACATTCCATTGTTGCCCACTTTTGCGTGGCAAATAAGAGGGTTGGTGGCAAGCTTGTTTGCGAGTGCTTCGTATTCTGCTTTTTGCGCTGCTTCTTCTTCTGCCTTTTTGCGCTGCTGCGCCTTGTAGCGGTTGAGAATCTCGTTTGTTGCATGCAAAGCGAGATTTTTTGCAATCAAAAAATTATTCGCATAGCCATCTTTAACCTCGCACACATCGCCTGCTTTGCCAAGCCCTTTGACATCTTCTGTAAGCAATACTTTCATGTAGATTCCTTTATTTGTTTTTTGGATTGTAGCCAAAAACACTTTGTTTTTTCAAACTAGCCTTCGTTCATGATACTCAAAAATTCTTCGTTATTTTTTGTGCCACGCATTTTACTATACAAAAATGTGAGCGCCTCAACTTCGTTGTTCATCTGCTGAATCACATTGCGCAATGTCCAGACTTTTTGCAATTTTTCGTTGCCCAAAAGAATCTCTTCTTTGCGCGTGCCTGATTTGAGAATATCCATTGCAGGGTAGATTCGCCTATCGGCAATATGCCGCGCTAGCACAATCTCGGAATTTCCTGTGCCTTTGAATTCTTCAAAAATCACCTCGTCCATACGCGAGCCTGTTTCTATGAGCGCGGTGGCAATAATCGTAAGGCTACCGCCTTCTTCGACATTACGCGCCGCACCAAAAAATCGCTTGGGTTTGTGCAGCGCGTTGGCATCGACACCACCGCTTAGAACCTTGCCGCTGCTTGGTGTGGCTGTGTTATATGCGCGTGCAAGACGCGTGATAGAATCGAGCAAAATCACCACATCACGTTTCATCTCTACGCTGCGCTTTGCCTTTTCGACAACCAGCTCTGCAACGCGGATATGGTTGATTGCAGGCACATCAAAGGTTGAGCTATACACCTCGCCTTTGACCGAACGTTCCATGTCGGTTACTTCTTCGGGGCGCTCATCGACAAGCAATACAATCAGCTCAACATCGGGGTGGTTGCGCTCGATTCCTTGTGCGAGTTCTTTCATTAGCTCGGTTTTTCCTGTTCGTGGGGGTGCGACAATCAGCGCGCGCTGCCCTTTGCCAATGGGTGCAAACAAGTCGAGCATTCTGCCTGTGATTTTGTTTGCGTCATATTCGAGCTTGATTTGTTGCGTTGGAAAAAGCGGTGTGAGATTGTCAAACAATGGGCGGTTTTTCATCTCATCAACCGCTTGGTAGTTGATTGCCTCGATTTTGAGCAGTGCATAATAACGTTCTTGGTCTTTTGGCGGGCGCACCTGCCCTGTAACAAGGTCGCCACTGCGCAACGCAAAGCGGCGAATCTGGGTGTTGCTCACATACGCATCGTTTTGGGAATCTGATAGATTCTCGTTCATTGCACGCAAAAAGCCATGCCCCTCGCTCGAGACTTCAAGAATCCCTGTAAAGAGGATATAGCCCCCCTTGCTGACTTGCGATTTGAGAATCTCAAAAATCAGCTCTTGGCGGCGATATTCTTGGGGGTTTTCAACCCCTAATTCGTTTGCAATTTTGATAATCTGCTCCATAGGTTTGGCGCGCAGCTCTTCAATCTTGTAGCCTTCAACTGGCGTATGGGTTCGAACTTTTCCGTTCTTTTCTTTTGGAGTGGTGTTTTCACTCATTTTTTGGAATCCTTTTTGCTTAGGAGTAAATATTGAGTATGGCTGTGGGTTTCCACCGCTTACGAAGATATGAAATTGTAGTCTAAAAGCGGCTGCTTGTCAAGAGTAACGATTTTTGCTATAATATCAGTACAATTTTCAAAAACAAGGAGGTTATGATGCGAATTGCAAATATCTATCCAACACTGCCAGTTACAAATGGCGGGGCGATTACTGCGGTGTCGCCCATTTCTGCTTCATCTTTTGAAGGAGCATTGCAAACGCGTGATTGGTGGGACGTTGTCTCGTCCCAGCTTGGCACACGCGTTACTGATATGTTGCGCGATAGTCTCTATGGCAATAACTTCCAAGTCCCGGGTGAGCCAACGCGCCTTAGCACCGAAGAGCTTTTGCGCTTTACGCTCGAAAACGAAATTCGCCAATCGCAAATTGCACAGCGCGTTTTTAACCAAGAGTTGCAAGACCAAAACCAGCAAATCAAAGTTGCACAAATCTATGCAAAGTCTGATTTATGGCTTGCCGAAAAAGAACGACTTGAGCGCGAAAAAGAAGCCCAAAAAGAGGCTGAATTACGCGTTCTTGCGCGTTCGCAAGGCTTGGAGACAGCAACAAATGATGCGAGTTCTTTGCCCACAGATGATATACAAAAAGCTCAATCAACCGCACCTATAAGCGCGACACAGCCCCAAACCAACGCGCAATCTGTGAGCGCAGACACAGGCGCTGTTACCGCTATTAGCGCTGTTGAACGCGGTGCTGATGATGTGGGCGAAAATGGTAATTCAAATGCAGATGATTTAGATTCGACAAATAATCCAGCAGCTATGAAAGGCAAAGACGGCGAAGAGTTGAGCGAAGACGAACAGCGCGCAGTTGATGAGCTTGCAAGCATTGATACAAAAGTCAAAGCGCACGAAAACGCGCATATTGCAGCCGCAGGTGGGCTTGCACAAGGTGGAGCGAATTATAGCTATACCGAAGGACCCGATGGCAAGCTCTATGCAACAGCAGGTGAAGTTTCGATTGACACCAGCACCACAGGAGACGCCGAAAAAGATGTGCAAAAAGCACAGCAGATTCAAGCCGCAGCGCTTGCCCCAAGCGACCCAAGCCCGCAAGATTATCGCGTTGCTGCTAGTGCTGCTATGATGCAAATGGAGGCACAGATTAAGCTTGGTGAAGAGTTGAACGAAAAATTGCGCCAAACAGAGGGTGTGAAGCTGTATCAAGAAAACATGGACTTTTTTGAGCGCGAACGTAGCGCTCCTCGAGCGTTTCAGGCGGTTGCGTGAATCGCATTGGGTTGCTAACACACAGCCCAATTGCGCTCTACTTTCGCCCTAGCGCGCGCGATTTTGTTGTTCAAGAGATTCCGCTCTATTTGCCCAGTGGGCGCGGGGAACATTTATTTGTCCAAATACGCAAAAAATCTCTTAGCACCCATGAGCTGCTTAAGATTTTTTGCTCTCATCTTGGAATCAAACAATCTGAAATTGGCTATGCGGGGCTTAAGGACAAACATGCGCTTAGCACGCAATACTTCACATTCCCCAAACACTACCGCGACAAGCTCGAAAACTTTACGCATTCTTTAGTTAAAATTCTTGATATAAACTATCACGACAATAAGCTTCGCATTGGACATTTAAAGGGGAATCGGTTTTTTATGCGGCTCAAAAAGCTTGATTCTGCCAATGCAGCTAAAATTCAATCTGTATTGCAGACTTTGCAAACACAGGGCTTTGCAAACTATTTTGGCTACCAACGATTTGGCAACAATGGCACAAATTATATGATTGCGCAAGATATGCTTGCAGGCACTTGCAAGATTCGCAACAAAACAAAAGCAAAATTCTTTTTTTCTGCCTTGCAGAGTCATTATTTTAACGATTGGCTGCAAAAACGTGTGCAGCTTTCGCGCACATTTGCCGCATGTGGAAGCGTTGAAACACTGCGCCTCTACCCTTTGCTGCAAGCAGATGCAAGCGATTTTGAGCAGCAGCATTCTTTTGTGTTGCTTCGGGGTGATATTTTGGGGCATTATCCATTTGGCAAATTTTTTTATGCAAAAAATATAAACGAAGAGAGTTGTCGTTTTTTGCGACACGAGATTGTCCCAACAGGGCTTTTGGCAGGGCGTAAAACAATGATTGCACAAGATGATGCTGCTGTTTTTGAAAACGCGACAGATACTTTCGGGCAGCAGGGCAGCAGGCGGTTTGCGTGGGCTTTTGCTGATGAGATTGAATTTGAATATATCCCACAAGAAGCGCATGGGCATTTGCATTTTACGCTCCCAAAAGGGAGCTATGCGTCTGTGTTTTTGGAACAGCTTTGCAATCAAGAGATTAGTAGTTTTGCACAAAACGACTAATGCGTTCGATTCCTGCAATGATTGATTGCGAATCGGTTGCAAACGAGAATCGAAAATAGCCGTCCATTCCAAACCCCGAACCCGGAACAACCGCAACACCCTCTTTTTCGAGTAATGCTGTGCAAAAACGCATTGAATTAGGCTCGATTGCACTGATATTGACAAAGACATAAAATGCTCCATTAGGCTTGACGACAGAAAGACCTTTGATAGCGCCAAGCCCCTGAACAGCAATATCACGGCGATTCCGAAACTCTTTGCACATTGCTGCAATATCTAAATCGATTCGTCCATCAAGGGCTGCAATTGCCGCTTTTTGGGTGATAGAATTGATATTTGATGTACATTGGCTTTGGAGATTGTCCATAAGCTTAATGAGTTTTTTATCTTTGCAAGCGCAATATCCCATACGCCAGCCCGTCATCGCTGCCGATTTGCTCACACCATTCACGACAATCGTACGTTGCAGCAAATCTTTGCTTGCAGATGCGGTAGAACAAAACTCACCTTCAAACAGAAGTTTTTCATACATCTCATCGCTCACAACCCAAACATTGCTGCCCTCAAGCACCTTGCCAAGCGCAGCAAGCTCATCGCGGCTATAAACAGAGCCGGTGGGGTTTGAGGGGGAATTGAGAATCAGCATTTTTGTGCGCGGGGTTAATGCAGCGCGAAGGCTTTCGGGAGTGATTTTGAACCCACTTAAATCGCTTGTTTGGAGGATAATGGGCTTGCCACCATGGTATTTGACAAGTTCGGGGTAAGTAACCCAAAATGGAGATGGAATCAATACTTCATCATCAGAATCAATCAATGCAGCGCAAATATTAAACAAAGAATGTTTTGCGCCATTGCTCACTAAAATTTCAGAACGTTCATAGTGCAACGCATTTTCGCGTTGCAGTTTTGCGATAATAGCATCTTTAAGCTCTGGGATTCCGCCCACAGCTGTGTATTTGGTAAAGCCTGCATTGATTGCGTCTATCGCAACTTGCTTGACACTTTGAGGTGTATCAAAATCAGGCTCACCGGCAGAAAAGGATAAAATATCTTTTCCTTTTGCTTTCAGCTCTCGCGCAAGGGAACTTACAGCAATTGTTACAGACTCTTCAAGTGTTTGTATGCGATGAGAATATTGCATTTACTTCTCCTATTGCTCATTCAATCCTTATGCAACCTCTAACCATAAAAGCAATTATACGAGTTCAACAAACGCCATAGGCGCAGCGTCTCCTTTACGAAGTCGTGTTCGGATAATGCGCGTATAGCCGCCATTGCGTCCTTGATAGTTGGGGGCAATCTCTGTAACAAGCTTATGTGTCGCTTCTTTGTCTTGCAAAGCAGCAAATGCAGCACGATGTGCATTTGAATCTCCTACCCTTACGCGTGTCAAAAGACGTTCAAAATAACTTTGCAATTCTTTCGCTTTCATTAAGGTTGTTTCAATCTTGCTATGTTGCACAAGAGCAATCGAAAGGTTGCGCAAAAGCGCCTTACGATGTGCTGATGTTCTGCCAAGTTTTCTATAACCATGTTGATGTCTCATTAAATATCCTTTATTTCAATTTCGCTAATCTTTTTTGTAAAGCAGCTATTGTTTCAGGAGAAACATTACTTTTTCCAATCGGATAGCCAATTTCTTCCATTTTTTCTTTAATTTCATCTGTTGATTTTTTGCCAAGATTCTTGACTTCTTTGAGTTCGGTTTCTGTCATCAAAACAATTTCACCAATGTATTTGATGTTTGCTCGATCTAAACAATTAAACGAACGTGCGCTCAAATTGAGAGTTTCGATTTTTTGCAACAAATCTCGTAATTCTTTGCCATCAGAAAGCAAGGTATCTTCTTCCCCTCTTACGCTCCATTCCCCACCAAAAACAGAAAGTTGTTTTTGCATGACATTCAAAGCATTATTGAACGCAGACATTGGGTCAATCTGTCCGTCTGTTTGAATTTCGAGAACAATTTTTTCAAAAGTTGGGTCATCTTCTACAAGAAGATTCTCGATTTCATAGGTTACTTTCTTTACAGGGGTAAAATAGGCATCAAGTGGAATATAGCTTTCGGGTATTAAAGGACGAATATCTTCACTAGGAACATAACCAATGCCTTTTTCTATCATTAATGAGAAATTAAAATTACCATTTTCATTAATTGTTGCAAGGTATTGATCGGGTGTTACAATCTCAAGAGTATCTGTGTCCAAATCGCTACCATGCAAAACTTTTGGTCCCTCAAAATGATAATCCACAACCACGCGTTGCATCGAATCATCTTTGATTTTAAAGCGAATTGATTTTAGGTTAGCGATAAAAAGCGTAACATCTTCCATCATTCCGCGCAAAGAATCAAATTCGTGCGTAACTCCATCAATCCGCAATGCTGTGGGGGCATAGCCAACAGAACTGCCCAATAAAAGCCTTTTGAGCGGGTGAGCGACGGTAACAGCATAACCTGCTTCAAAAGGATATGCAAAGATTCTTGTTCGATTGCTATCTAGCTCCTCAACCACAATTTCTGTGGGTGTATGGGGTGCAATTTTAATTGTTCTCATGGGTTACCTTTTATTTCGAATACAACTCAACAATCAATCTTTCTTTGATAGGAATTGTTACTTCTTCACGTTCTGGGACGCGTGTAAAGATACCAAAAATCTTTTCTTGATCCACATCAACCCACGCGACAATACCGGTTTGGTGCGTTAGCTCAATAGCCCGCTTGATTTGAGTGTTGGTTTTGGAACGTTCTTTGATTTCGACTTTGGAACCGGGCGCAACCAAGGCAGAAGGAATATTGACTTTTTGTCCATTCACAAGGACATGTCCATGGGTAACAAGTTGTCGAGCAAATCGCCGCGTTGTTGCAAAACCCATACGATAGACGACATTATCAAGACGACTTTCAAGCAAAGTTACCAAAAGCTCCCCTGTATTGCCTTCTCGCCGACTCGCTTCTTTGAAAATACTGCGAAATTGTCGTTCAGAGATGCCATAGAGCATTTTTGCTTTTTGTTTTTCATGGAGCTGCAACGCATAGTCAGAAGGCTTGACGCGTCTTTGCCCGTGTTGCCCCGGTCCATAATGTCGTCTTTCAACAGCAGATTTACCTGCCAATCTACGCTCACCTTTTAGAAACAATGAAACATCAAAACGTCTCTCGATTTTTTCAACAGGTCCTCTGTATCGTGCCATTTTTTCTCCTTATACTCTTCGTCTTTTGGGTGGTCGGCAACCATTGTGCGGTAATGGTGTAACATTTTTGAACCATAGGATTTTAATCCCTTCGATTGTACCAAGACTTTTAACAGCTGTCTCGCTACCACTACCTGGTCCTTGAACCTTAACACCTAACTCTTTAATGCCACATTCTTTTGCCTTCATCACAGCATTTTCAACCGCTTGTTGTGCTGCATAGGGTGTCGATTTTTTACTTCCCTTAAAGCCCAATGCACCTGCCGTACTCCAACATAGCACATTACCCATTTCATCGGTAATTGTTACACTGGTATTGTTAAATGTAGCGGCAATATGGATAATGCCACGAGCAATATTCTTTTTTGCTGCTTTTTTCTTAGTATTTTTCTTTGTTGCCATGTCTTTCCTTATTTGCTTGCACTACCCACGGTTTTTCGCTTGCCTTTACGTGTTCGTGCATTATTTTTTGTTGTTTGCCCCCGCACAGGAAGCCCCTTACGATGGCGCAAGCCACGATAGTTTCCAAGGTCCATCAATGCCTTAATATCCATCGTTACTTTTTTACGCAAATCTCCCTCAACCATACAATGCTCTTGAATCCATTTGCTAATTGTCGAAACTTCTGACTCGCTAAGGTCTTGCACTCTTTTATCAAAAGAGATATTCACACCTGTTAAGATGTCTCGTGAAGTTTTTAAGCCAATTCCATAGATGTAGGTGAGAGCATATTCTATGCGCTTTTTCTTTGGTAAATCAACACCAGCGATACGTGCCATTTTTTATCCTTGTCTTTGTTTGTGTTTAGGTGTAGTGCAAATCACGCGTATAATGCCTTTACGCTTGATAATTTTGCACTTATCACACATTTTTTTAACAGATGGTCTAACTTTCATTTGTGACTCCTTTTTATTTATGTCGATAAACGATTCTACCCTTATCGAGACTATAAGGTGTTAGTTCAACATCAACCCTATCTCCGGGTAGAATCTTAATATAATGCATACGCATACGCCCTGCAATATGGCACAAAATAACATGCTTGTTGTTTTCAAGCTCTACTCGAAAAGTTGCATTAGGCAATGCTTCGACTACCTTACCTACAACTTCGATAATATCTTTCTCCTTTTTAGGAGTATTGTGCTTCGCCATCGATTACTCCTGTGTTAAAATTTCTGCGCGTCCGCCAATAATGGCAACTGTATGTTCAAAATGACTTCCATTTAATCCATCGGCTGCAACAACGCTCCATTTATCCGCTAGAATACGGGGTGTTCCATCTGTATGACAAACCATTGGTTCGATACAAAAAACCATGCCTTCTTTAATCTTTGGTCCTTGTCGTGGATTTGTGCCATTAAGATAATTAGGAATCTCGGGTTCTTCATGGGGCTTTTTACCAATGCCATGCCCACAAAAATCTTTTAAAGGCACAAAACCCCGTGAAAGAATAAATTGCTCTAAAAAATAACTCAATTCTTTAAAGCGCATACCCTCTCTAATAAATCCAATCGATTCTGCCAACGCATCTTTAGCACATGAGATAAGATTTGTATCATCATTTGTAATTGTGCCAATCGAGATTGTAACTGCCCCATCACCATAATAACCCTCAAGCTCACTTCCAACATCAACGCTCAAAATATCGCCATTTTGCAGACGATAATCTGTGGGAATCCCATGGATAATCACTTCATTGAGTGATGTGCATAGCGCATTAGGAAAACCATAAAGACCCTTAAAAGCAGGACGCGCCGAACGAGAACGGATATAATCTTCAGCAATCTGATCAAGCTCGAGTAAGCTGACTCCTTCTTTGGCATGCTTACGCAAAAGATTAAGCACCTCTGCAACGATTCGATTTGCTTCACGAAGTTTTTGAATTTCTGCAGGCTTACGAATATTAATTGCCATCTTATAGCCCCACTGCACTAAGCGTTTGGTAGCGATTCATTACAATTTGTGCCTGAATCTTGCGCATTGTATCTAAAGCAACTTGAACAACAATTAAAACTGCTGTGCCACCAAAATAAAAAGGCACGCCCATTGTTTTTACCAAAAGCCAAGGCACGGTAGAAATCACAGCAAGATAAAGCGCACCAAAAAAAGTCAAATTGTTTGCAATTTGAGTAAGCAAATCTGCTGTTTTTGTGCCGGGTGTGATACCGGGAATAAATCCACCTTGTCGCTTGAGATTTTCAGCAATGTCTTTTGCATTAAAAACAATCGATGAATAAAAATAGGCAAAGAAAATAACCAGCAAAAACATCAAAAAATTATACAACAGACCATTAGGATTAAACCAATCTGCAAGCATTTTAATCATATCACTTGTTGAAGCCTGTAATAATGTTGCAGGAAACATCAAGAGAGCAGATGCAAAAATGGGTGGAATCACACCACTAAGATTTAGCTTGATTGGAATATAGTTCATTACGCGCTTATTTTGATTCTGAATCAAAACTTTACGCGCATACGAAACACCAACCCGACGCTCCCCTAGCTCGACATAGATAATTGCCAAAATTGTTACAATAATGATTGCAACAATGCCCATAAGCTCTAAATAGCTAATTTCGTTAGTGTTAATCAAGCTAAAAGTACCACCTATGGCAGAAGGAATACTTGACACAATGCCCGCAAAGATAATCAATGAAATACCATTGCCGATTCCTCGTTGTGTAATTTGTTCGCCAATCCACATCAATATCATTGTTCCAGAAAGCATAGAAATTGCTGCGATTGTTACAAATAAAAGTGTATCACCAATCAAAATTGCTCCTTCGATGCCGCTCCGAATCCCAAGCGAAACACCAACCGCTTGTACTAGAGTGATTAACACGGTTAAATAACGCACGATTTGCATATATTTAATCATTGTATCACGTTCTTTTTTCATTTTAGCAAGTGCAGGAAAAGTCGCCGCAAGCAGCTCCATAATAATTGAAGCGGTAATATAAGGCATGATTCCTAATGAAATAATGCTAAATCTTTCAACCGCATTACCGCTGAACATGTTAAACATACCTAAAACATTGCTTGCATTGCCGTCAAAAAAGCTCTTAATCACAGCCGCATCGACACCCGGAACAGGAATATATGCCAACACACGATAAGCAAACAAAAATCCAAGTGTGATAAGGATTTTGCTCACAATAGCTTTATTCATTGCCCACTCACAACAACACGCGAATCTTTAATCTTAGAAGCAAGCTCTTTTGCACCTTTTCCAATGAGTTTCACCTGTAACCATTTGGCTCGTTTTGTAGAATTTTTAAGCTTTTGGCTCAATGAAAGCTTTGTCTTAAAAGACGGAATGGTGCAAATTTTGTTAAGAGTCTCAAGGGTAATTTCAGAAAGTTCTTTAATCGCCCCATAGTGTTCAATATTGATGACATAAGGTTTATAGACACGAGACTGAAATCCAACCTTTGGCAATCGCCTTTGCAAGGGCTGTTGCCCCCCCTCAAAACCTCTTTTTTGCTTGAAACCTGCCCGAGCAGTTTGTCCTTTACCTCCACGTGTAGAGGTTTTGCCCATACCGCTACCTTGCCCGCGTCCAACGCGCTTGCGTTTTTTGACACTTCCTTCTGCATATTTGAGTTTTTCTAATGCCATTTTTTATCCTTTAATTTGACGCAATGCATCAACTGTTGCGCGCACGACATTATAGGGATTGCTAGAACCTAAAGATTTTGTAAGAATATCTTTAATACCTGCAAGTTCGATAACAGGACGCGTAGAACCACCAGCAATAATACCCGTACCTTCACTTGCGGGGCGCAATAAAATTCTGCTAGAATTATATTTGTATTCAATATCATGCGCAATTGTTGTGCCTTTAATGTTGATTTTAACAAGGTTTTTAAAAGCATCATCAACAGCTTTTTTAATCGCATCAGGAACTTCTTTTGCCTTACCTAGCCCAAATCCTACCGTGCCATTTTCATCACCTACAACAACAAGTGCGTTGAAACGAAAGCGGCGACCACCTTTGACAACTTTTGTAACGCGTCCAATATTCACAACAACTTCTTTAAAGCCCGGACGCATACCCTCGCGTGTGCTTTCACGCTCTTCTGGTTTTTCACGAACCTCTGTTCGCTCTTGTGTCGTTTCTGCAAACGTTTCTTGAGTTTCTTCTTTAGTATTTTCCATTTTTCCTCCTAAAACAACACATCTTTTTCGCGCAAAGAATCAGCAAAGGCTGCAATAACCCCATGGTAAAGATAACCATTTCGGTCAAACACAACTTGGCGAATGCCTTGTGATTTTAGCTTATCTGCTAGTGCATACGCAATATCTTTTGCATCTTTTTTGTTTGCTTTTAAGCCCATTGTTTTACCATCAGCAACAGCAAGCGTCCTCGCATTCTCATCATCAATCACTTGCGCATAGAGATAGCGATTAGAACGAAAAACAGAAATGCGAGGTTTTTGTGCTGTTCCATAGATATTGCTTCGCGTACGCATTTTACGTTTTAGCCGAAGACGATTTTTTTGTCGCATAGCTTTTTCTAACATTATCTATCCTTATTTTTTAGAAGTTTTGCCCGCTTTGCGAACAATGACTTCATCGGTATATTTTACCCCTTTGCCCTTATAGGGTTCTGGGGGTCTAAAACTGCGAATGTTTGCTGCAATCTGTCCTACTTGTTGTTTATCAATTCCTTTGATAGTCAGCACATTTTTTTCAACACTCATCTCAATTCCTTCAGGAATATCATATTGGATAGGGTGTGAAAAACCAAGATTTAGCTCCAAAACCTTACCTTTTATAGCTGCCCGATAACCAACACCATTGATTTCAAGCTGCTTGCTAAATCCTTTATCTAAGCCCTCGATAATATTATTCGCAAGCGCTCGATATGTACCCCAAAATGCGCGGTCTTTTGATTCGGTGCCTTTGGGTGCAAAGACAAGCGCTCCGTTTTCAAGCGCCAATTGAACGCGCCCAAAGGTATCCAATGCAATCTTATGCTTGCCCTTTGAGACATGAATTGTATTTTGCTCAACTTTTACTTCAATCCCGCTAGGAATTGTAATCGGCTTTTTCCCTATTCTTGACATTGTTCTTCCTTAATCAACATTACCAAATGCTACACAAAGCTTCGCCGCCAACATTGGACACATAGGCTTCTTCATTACTAATTACGCCTTTTGATGTACTCACAACAATCAGTCCATAACCATTTTTAAAGCGCTTCAATTCATTGCGACCCTTATAGACGCGCCTACCCGGCTTGCTAATGCGTTTGATTTCGCTAATAACAGAACGACCATCGTCATCATATCGCAAAATAACCTTGATAGACTGCTTGCTTTCATTGCCAATGATTTTATAGCTTTCAATAAAACCTTTAGCAGCAAACACATCAAGGATAGAGACAACAATCTTGGCATAATAAAGTGTTGTGTACTCGAGCCTTCTCATCGAGGCATTTCGGATTCTTGTTAGAGAATCAGCAATAATATCATTTACCATATCCCGCTCCTTACCAACTTGCTTTTCGTAATCCCGGGATTAACCCCTCGTTGCCCATTTTGCGCAAACACACGCGGCACAACCCAAAATCTCGATACACAGAATGGGGACGACCACAAATCTTGCAACGCGTATAAGCGCGTACTTTGAATTTTGGTTTTCTTTTTGCCTTGATTACCATTGACTTCTTAGCCATTTGTTCTTCCTTTCGCAAAAGGCATACCAAGAGCTTCGAGCAATTGGAATGCTTCCTTGTCTGTTTGTGCGGTTGTTACAAATGTGATGTTCATGCCATGTGTTACCATAATATCATCATAAACAACTTCTGGGAACATAAGCTGCTCATTAAGACCAAAGCTATAATTACCGCGTCCATCAAATCCATTCCGCGATACACCACGAAAGTCACGCACACGAGGCAATGCAATAACGATGAGTTTTTCAAGAAAATTATACATTTGGTTATTACGCAATGTAACTTTCACACCCATTGGCATTCCTTCACGCATCTTAAAGCCTGCAACAGACTTTTTAGCAAGCGTAATCACAGCTCTTTGCCCTGCAATTAATGAAATAGTATCAGCAATATTTTGCATGATTTTGCTATCTTTTGCATAATCGCCTGCTCCGACACTAATGACAATTTTTTCAAGTTTTGGCAACAGCATTGGATTTTTGAGTTGCAAACTTTCTTTAAGTCTCGCACGCACTTCATTTTTGTAGAAACTTTTGAGTTGATACATAATCTATGCCTCCTCTACTTTCTGCACATTAGAAATATGAATTGGCAATTCTTTTTGGATAAAACCGCCTTTTGGGTTATTGTCATTTGGCTTGATGCTCTTTTTCACAACATGACAACCCGCAACAATCACCTTTGATTCTTTAGGCAAAACGCGCAACACCTCTGCCACCTTGCCCTTATCATCACCAGCAATCACTTTAACCTTATCTCCTCGTTTGATATGCGCCATTACAAAACCTCCGGTGCCAAAGACACGATTTTCATAAAATTTGCATAGCGCACTTCGCGCCCCACAGGACCAAAAATGCGTGTTCCAATGGGTTCTTTTTTGTTATCAAGAATCACAGCTGCATTATCATCGAATCGAATCAAAGAACCATTGCCTCTTTGAATCTCTTTCTTAGTTCGCACAATCACAGCCTTGACAACCTGCCCTTTTTTAACCTTACCATTTGGAATCGCTTTTTTAACAGAAGCAACAATAATATCGCCCACAGTTGCGTAACGTCTTTTGCTTCCACCTAAAATTTTGATACACATCACTTCTTTTGCACCACTATTGTCTGCGACATTTAATCGTGTAAAACTTTGTATCATAGCTCAACTCCCACAGAAACAATCTTGTGGAGCGTGAATGCTTTGCGCTTTGATATGGGTTTGCATTCAATCGCTTCAATCACATCTCCTACTTTTACTTTGTTTTCTTCATCATGAATGAGATATTTCTTAAAACGTTTAACAATTTTACGATATCTTGGATGAATCACTCTCCGCTCAACAAGAATTGAAACACTCTTGTCGCCACTCTTTGCAACAACACTGCCTTGAATTATACGCTTATGCGCTTGCTTTGTTTCGCTCATACTTCACCTTTTGCCACAAGAGCTGTATTAATCCGCGCAATTTCTTTGCGAACAGCTTTGATTTCATTGGGATTTTTTAACTGCATTGTTCGTAATCTCAATCGAAGTTCAAACAAATGCAACTTCTTTTCTTTTAGAAGTTTATGCAGTTCTCCTTTGTCCCTATTTACAATTTCAGTATATTTCATTTTCACTCTCGCTTGTTACAATCTTTGTCTTAAAAGGGAGCTTGCTTTGAGCAAGTGCAAGTGCCTCTCGGGCAAGTGCCTCATCAACACTCCCCATTTCATAGATGATTCGACCGGGTTGAATATTCATCACCCATTTTTCAACCGCACCGCGTCCCTTACCCATACGCACCTCAAGGGGTTTTGCAGTCAAAGGCTTATCAGGAAAAACACGAATCCATGTCTGCCCTGCCCTTTTGGTATGGCGCGTCATTGCAATACGAGCTGCTTCAATCTGTCGCGAATCAATGCGACCATGCTCAAGCGCTTTGATTCCAATCGTCCCAAAAGCAAGCGAATTACCACGAAATGCTTTTCCTCGATTGCGCCCTTTCATTTGTTTTCGATATTTTGTTCGTTTTGGCATCAACATTGTTATTGTCTCCTTCGTCTTGCTACGCGAGATTCTCTGTCTGTGCTTTCACGTTTTTCTGCTTGAATGCCTTTTTGAAGAATTTCGCCCTTAAAAATCCACACTTTCACTCCAATAATCCCATAGGTCGTCATTGCTTCGGCAAATCCATACTCAACTTTTGCACGCAAAGTATGCAAAGGAACGCGTCCGTCCATATACCATTCCATACGCGCCATCTCTGCCCCTGCCAAACGTCCAGAAACCTGAACCTTGATACCTCTCGCACCAGACTTCATCGCATTTTGCATAACTTTTTTCATCGCTCGGCGAAATGCCACACGTTTTTCAAGCTGCATTGCAACATTTTCAGCTGCTAGCTGTGCATTTGCATAGGGACGTTTGACTTCTTTAATATTGATTCCAACATCTTTCTTTTCACCATCTTGGCGATTGTCATCAACAATCTTTTGCAATGCCTTTTTGATGTTTTCAACATCAGAACCCTTTTTGCCAATAATCACACCCGGGCGCGCTGCAACAACGGTAATGCGCAATTTCTTCGCTGTTCGTTCAATCACAACTTCGCTCACACCTGCCATGCTTAGATTCTTTTTTAGAAACTGCCGAATCTTGTGATCTTCAACAATATTTTCAGGAGTCGCACCAAAATGTGGAAACCAACGCGATTTCCAGTTTTGATTAATACCCAGCCTCAGACCAATTGGATTAACTTTTTGACCCATAACTACTTATCCTCACTCTGTGCCACTTTTTTACCTCTCCTTATGAGTTTTTTGGTTGGTTGTTTGTCTGTCATCTCTGCTACCTCAACAAAAATATGTGATGTGGGTTTGCGAATGGGTGTTGCACGTCCTCTTGCACGTGGTGTAAAACGGCGCAAAACAGGACCCGCATCAATCCGACATGATGCAACCTCGACATTACTTGCCTCATAATTACCATTGGCAATAGCAGAAGCGACAACTTTTGCAATCAATCTTGCCGCTTTATTGGGAGTAAATTCTAATGTTGCAAGCGCAAGTTCTGCATTCATACCTTGAATCTCGCGTGCAATCAACCTCGCCTTAGTTGGAGAGAGGCGAACAAAACGCAATAATGCTTTACTCATAGCAACTCCTTATTTTCCAATCTTTTTTTGGACACTACCCTTGTGTCCCTTAAAAGTGCGTGTAGGAGCAAACTCACCCAAACGATAGCCCACATGGTTTTCAGTAACATAAACCGGTACAAACGCACGTCCATTATGCACATTGAAAGTCATACCAATCATATCGGGCAAAATCGTGCTGCGTCTTGACCATGTTTTAATGGGTTTGTTGTCTTTTGCCGCCTTGCTTTTTTGAACTTTTCTAAGAAGATGGTCATCAATAAAAGGACCTTTTTTAATCGATCTAGCCATAATGCGTTCCTATTTTTTTCGTCTTGAAATAATCAATTTATCGCTCGCTTTTTTGCGGCGAGTCTTATAACCTTTGGTGGGCATACCCCATGGCGACACAGGGTGTCCGCTCGAGCCGGTTTTGCCCTCACCACCACCATGCGGGTGATCAACAGGGTTCATCGCGCTTCCTCTTGTTTGTGGGCGCACACCAAGATAGCGGTTTCTGCCCGCCTTGCCAATCGAGATATTTGCAAAGTCTGCGTTCCCAACGACACCAATAGTCGCCATACATTCGCTCAAAATATAGCGCATTTCACCACTTGGCATACGCAATATCGTATATTTGCCTTCGCGCCCCATAATCTGCATACTTGCACCAGCACTGCGCGCAATCTGTCCACCAGCACCCGGGTGCAACTCAACATTATGCACAATCGTTCCAATCGGAATCGCGCGCAACTTCATCGCATATCCGCTTCGAATATCAAGCCCTTCTTCAGCAGCCAAGACAATATCGCCCACGCCAAGCCCATTGGGCTGCAAGATATAGCGCTTATCGCCGTCTTTATAGCTAATAAGAGCAATGCGGCAATTGCGATAGGGGTCATACTCAATCGCTTGCACGCGCCCTTCTATGCCATATTTATTGCGCTTAAAATCAATCACACGATAGAGCTTCTTTGCTCCGCCTTCTTTGTGTCGGCTTGTGATTCTGCCATTGTTGTTGCGCCCTGCTGTAACAGGAAGCTTCACGAGCAATTTGCGTACGCTTGCTTTTGCTGTAATGTCGCTTGAGCTTAGATTGCTCATAAAGCGCCGACTAGGTGTATAGGGCTTATAAGTTTTAATCGCCATTGTTTTCTCCTTATACGGCGAGAGATTCTATTCTTGCACCATCGGGGAGCTTGACATAGAATTTCTTAAAAGATGCTCGCTGACCTTGTGTTTTGCTCGAACTCTTGCGTCTGCGTATGCTTTTGACTTTACCTTCTTGATTTAGCGAATTAACCCGAAGCGGTGTAAAGCCGAAATATTCTTTAAAAACCTCTTTAAGCTGCTGCTTGCTCACTTTTGGAGACGTTTGCACAACCAACACATTTTCTTCTTGCAATTTCAAGGACTTTTCTGTATACATAATAGATTTAATATCGGTAATATCTGCCATAATTAGCCCTCTTTAATGATTTTTTCAAATGTCGCTTTTTCAATCACAACCGACTTAAAAACAGCAACAAGATATGCGTTTAGCTCTAAAGAATCGATTACATAGCATTTTTTCAAATTGCGAAATGCTAATTCTGTTTTGACATCAATACTATCGACCACAAACAAAATATCTTTTTGCCCCATTTGTCGAAACAACGCAAACGCATCTTTGGTTTTGCCGCTTTCAATCTTGACACTATCAACCACATAAAGCTTGTTTTCGGCTGCTTTTTGAAACAAAGCATAATGCAGCGCAAGCTTTTTTTGCTTTTTGTTGATTTTTAGGGTATAGTTGCGATTCTTTTTTGGACCATGCGCAACACCCCCACCAACAAACACCGGCGAAGTAATGCTCCCCGCCCTTGCTCGACCGCCACCTTTTTGGCTCCATGGCTTTTTGCCACCGCCGCTCACCTCACCGCGCCCTTTAGACGAAGCACAACCCGAACGAAACGATGCCAGATAAGACTTTACATAGAGATAAAGATTATGCTCATGAATGTCTTTATAGCATTCAGGCATTGCAAGCTCGCCACTTTTTTGCATATTTTTGTCTAATAGAATTGCAGCACTCATTGAATCACCTTTATTTTTCCAAATGCGCCATTGTATCCGGGGATTGAACCCTTGACAACCAAAACGCGTTTTTGTGCATCAAACGAAACCACCTCGTTTTGCACGGTAACCACCTCGTTTCCATAATGTCCTGCCATTTTTTTGCCCGGTTGCACACGACCCGGCCACTCCCGATTCCCAATCGAACCAGTGCGTCTATGGAATCGATGCCCATGTGCCGCAGGACCACCATTAAAATTCCAACGTTTCATCACCCCACTAAAGCCGCGCCCTTTGGTGCGGAATGTGATTTTCAATCGTTTTGCTTCAGCAAGGGACTCGAGATTCAAATCACCCGCACCCGCTGCCGCAACCTCGAGTGTTATAAAGCGATTGTATTCTTTAGGAAGATTGTATTTTTTTTGTTGTCCGCCAATAGACTTATTAAACGCCTTTCCCAATGGATAGGCAACAAGCGCTTTATTTTCACCAATCATCTCACAAATCTTTGCTTCTTGCACACGCAAAAGCGTTACAGGCATACTAACAGCCGCAAGCGTGCGGCTCATTCCAATTTTTTCGACTAAAAACTCCATCGTAATCCTTAATGTTATTTGGGGCAAAAGCACCCAAAAAATATAGAAATTTTCCGACTCTTACTCTCCAAGATATGCAAGTTTGCTATTTATCAAGTGAGCGCACTTCCACATCAACTTCAGGCGCTAAATCGAGCTTGGTTAAACTCTCGACCGTGTCTGGTGTTGCAGAAACAACATCAATCAACCGCGTATGCACACGAATCTCGAATTGTTCTCGCGAATCTTTATTGATATGAGGAGAACGCAAAACCGTGTAACGTCTTTTGGTTGTGGGCAAAGGAATAGGACCGCGAATTTCCGAGCCTGTTCGTTTCACAGCCTCAACAATCGAAGCAACTGTTCTGTCAAGCACTCTATGGTCATACGCCTTGAGCTTGAATCTAATTTTTTCCATTTTGTTTCCTTCATCTCAAAGAACACACAACAAACCTTGCTACTGCTTGGTTGCTTTGTCGTGCCATATTTTAGAAATAAAATCATACCTTTTTGTCTTGTTTTTTGCAAGAGCAAATCAGAGTTTTTTGGGCTTTTTGGGCAAATTTGCCGCATTTTATTTCCTTCTAAAAAGGATAAAATCCGCATTTGGCTGTCAAAACTTTTGCGATTGAGCGGTTTTGGTGTATAATGGTAGAAAAACACAAAAGGATAACCCATCGAACTCCTGCAACGAATCCACAAACAAGAGCAAAAATACAAACCCCTAGCACGCAAGCTCGCCCTACCCCTTGTTGCACGTGAGATTCATAATCTCTATGGACCCCCAAAAGTGGGCAAAACAATGCTTGCAAAAGCCCATAGCCAAGAGTTCAAAAACTCGTTATACATCGATTGTGCCGATATTCGCTTGCAACCTCATCTTGGCACAATCGCACAATCTCTCCCGCTGTTTATCACCCAAAAACACATCGATTTGCTGATTCTCGACCATTTTTGCTTGCAAAGCCTCTTTTTGCCCACACTCGAAAAAATCCAATCACACAGCACAACAGCGATTTTGCTTGTCTCCAAAACACCATTACCCTTTTGCCCCCAACACAAACTTTTAGGGCTTGATTTTGAAGAATACATGAGCTTTGCGCACAGCAACACATCAGAACATCTGTTTAATCTTTTTTTACTCGATGGCACATTGCCCGAAATCTGCCTGCTTGACGAACACAAAAAAGGCGAGCGCAAACGCGAGATTCTCGCATTCAACGAAACCGCACAAATCTTGCAAGCCATTTTGCCCTTTATGGGGCATACCCTCACAACGCATCATCTCTACACCCACCTCAAAAAAACCCAACCTATCAGCAAAGACAAAGTCTATAAAACCATTCAAGACTATCAAGCACAGGGAATCATTTTATTTCTGCCCAAATTTTGCCACGAAAAAGCCCCAAAAAAGCTCTATTTTTGGGACTTCTCGCTGTTTTCTGCAATCTCATACGAACGCAATTTTGTCGCGCTTTTTGAAAACATGATTCTCCTTGAATTGCTCAAGTTTGGCTTGCCCTATTATTCCGCTCATCTTGATTTTTTGCTCATCACCCCCCAAGCACAGATTGGAATCATCGCTGCTCCTTTTCTAAGCGAAGAATCAATCCAAAAGCGAATCGCCAAAGCCTACTACCAATACCACCAACTCTCGCGTCTCTATGTTATCACACTTGGCACAGCCTTTGAAACCCAAACACCACTGCCATGTGTCGCGCTGCCTTTTTGGGAATTTGCACAAGGCGAACAATGGTGATTTGCGGGGTTGATGAAGCGGGGCGCGGCTGCATAGCCGGAGCGTTGTTTGTGGCTGGTGTGGTGTTAGAGCGCCCAATTAAAGGGTTGCGTGATTCTAAAACCCTAAGCCGCGCAAAACGTTTTGCATTGCAACCACTCATCGAACAAAATTCCCGCTTTTTGGTGCTGTCTTTTAGTGCCAAACAAATCGACACGCAAGGGCTTAGCGCATGCCTTGCAAGCGCGTTATCTCAAATCCGCACACAGCTGCAAGCAGAAGAGTATTTTTTTGATGGCAACACCAATTTTGGAATCGATTCGTTTAAACCAATCATCAAAGGTGATAGCCAAGTGCCTTGTATCTCGGCTGCAAGCATTCTTGCCAAATGTGCAAAAGATTCTGAAATGCTCGCGCTGCATGCACAATACCCCGACTATGGCTTTGACAAACATTGTGGCTATGGCACAAAAGCCCATATCCAAGCCATTATACGCAATGGCTTTTTGCCCATTCACCGCAAAAGCTTCAAGCTCAAGGCTCTTAGTTGAGCAAGCAAAATTTCAAAACCAAAATTTCAGGAAAATAAAGATAGAATCGCAATGCAAGGTGCGAATCTTCCACAAGGAGGGTCTAGCTCCTTGTGGGGTGTTTGCAAATCCTCCTTGTGAAAGGAGGTGAGCAATGAATGAACATCATAAAACGACTAATTATAGCTTATTTGTGCTTAAAAATATGTAAAACCTTACTTGAGCTGATAAGCTTCTTTGGAAGGTGATGTCATTGCACCTCCCCGCCCTTTTGGGCGGGATAATAAAAACTAAGGGTTAAACAAAACTCCAAAACCAAAATTTCAGGAAAATAAAGATAGAATCGCAATGCAAGGTGTGAATCTTCCACAAGGAGGGTCTAGCTCCTTGTGGGATAATGTTTTCTCACCTCTCCACCCTTTTGGGCGGGCTTTGTCTCACAACATCAAAGGATACCAATGAAAAACCAACAAAAATATAACGCGCAGTTCCAACAAGCAATGCAATATCTCACAAACAGAGAATACCAAAAAGCTGCTGATGTGTTGAGCGATATTCTCAAACACGACCCACAAAACGCAATGGGATACGGTGGAATCGCACAGCTGTGCCATAGCACAGGCAATTCACGTATGGCACTAGATTTTGCCCAAAAGGCATTAGAACGCGACCCAAACAATGCCCTGATTTTAAGCTTGGCATGTGCAATTGCGCTCAAACTTGGCGATTTTAAAAACGCAAAAGTTTATGCGCAAAGAGCCTATAACACCAAGTCCATAGACGGAATCAAAACCTACCTCTCATACCTCAAACACACCAATGGTGTAACGCTCATTCCAAAACTCGCAAAGCAACTTTTAGCACAAGATAAATCTATCCAATCTCGTGTTTTAGCCGGAACAGCACTTGAATCTGCTGGATTGATTACAGAAGCAATCCGAATCTATCGGGTTGCGTTGCGTGATATATTGGCAATAAAAAATCCCCCCCCCCCACAGCTAGAAGGAATCTATGTTGCTGAAAAAGCCCAAAATGCTTTGTTTAATATTAAAAAATTCTTAGATTCTTTGAAAGTACCCTTTTGTTTAGGGCATGGCACATT